>Ga0209491_10000049_pt1 | contig 186116 bp, 189 predicted proteins | sample BON02_FD_187213 | JGI IMG/M metagenome (GOLD analysis project Ga0209491, IMG submission 187213) | Freshwater microbial communities from Lake Bonney liftoff mats and glacier meltwater in Antarctica - BON-02 (SPAdes) (version 2) | ecosystem: Environmental > Aquatic > Freshwater > Ice > Glacier... | reverse complement strand
CTCTACAACACGCAGTTGCCGCAATCAGCCTTGGGGAGCCGAACGCCAATGCAGGCGATGAAAGACTGGCACAAAACACACCCACATCTCTTCGTCAAATCACCGCGCAATCATCCGGGACGCGACACTTAGATGAAAGTCGATTTCCTCTTAATCGTAATTTTTGGTTAACGGTGTATTTGGACGGTAACGAGAGTGCCGGCGCCAGTGCGATACTCGAACTTGGCGCTCTGGGATGGTCAAACCTCGGCGTTGGAACTGAGTGGTCAGGGTTTATTTATGCCAAAAAAGAAGTGCTCAATATGCCAGAGCAGATTAGTGATGCTCTGGTGGAAATTTTAACTGTCTGCGAAAAAAACGGTATGGATTTCAGCTTGATTGATGCTGATACCGCGTTTGATCCAAGTGTCACAAAGTTCCAAAATCTCTACAAACCACCACCAATCGTCGAATAAAAGACGGTAGGTTAGGTCTCTTGGCTCTACCCTGAAATGACCTTCCAAAACCACCGTTTTTGGCACCTGACGCCGCTGGACACCTCCACCAATACCATCACGCCGCCGAGCCGCCCACCGTTAGCCCGCCGATCAGCAAGGTGGGTTGGCCGACGCCGACCGGCACCCATTGGCCTGCTTTGCCGCAATTGCCGATGCCGGGGTCCATCGCCAGATCGTTGCCGATGGCGCGGATGTGTTGCAAGGCGGTGGCGCCGTCACCGATGAGGGTGGCGCCTTTGACGGGCGCGCCGATGCGGCCGTTTTGGACGCGGTAGGCCTCGGTACAAGAAAACACGAATTTGCCGTTGGTGATATCTACCTGACCGCCGCCAAAGCCCACGGCGTAGATGCCATCTTTGAGGGAGGCGATGATTTCGGCCGGATCGGTGGTGCCGCCCAGCATATAGGTGTTGGTCATGCGCGGCATGGGGATATGCGCATGGCTTTCGCGCCGCCCGTTTCCGGTGGGGGCCACGCCCATCAGGCGGGCATTCTGGCGGTCTTGCATGTAGCCGACCAGCTTGCCGTCTTCGATGAGGACGTTGCGCGCGCTGGGGGTGCCTTCATCATCAAATGAGATGGAGCCGCGACGATCGGGCATGGTGCCATCATCCAGAACGGTGACGCCTTTAGCGGCGATTTGTTGGCCCATGAGGCCTGCAAAAGCGCTGGTTTTCTTGCGGTTAAAGTCACCTTCCAGCCCGTGGCCGATGGCTTCGTGCAGCAAAATGCCGGGCCAGCCTGCGCCAAGGACCACATCCATCATACCTGCGGGGGCAGGGACGGCGTCAAGGTTGACAAGGGCGATGCGCAGCGCCTCACGGGCGAGGGCTTGCCAATGGGCAGGCTCCATGAGGCGGGCAAGGCCGTAACGGCCACCGCCACCCATGCCGCCTTGTTCGCGCCGGCCTTTGTGTTCGATGATCACCGAGATATTCAGCCGCGCCATCGGGCGGATATCGGACAGGCGCAAACCTTCGGGGCGCAGAATTTCTACCTCTTGCAGGCCTGCGGCGATGGTGGCGCTGACTTGGACGATGCGGGGGTCAAGCGCGCGGGTATAGGCATCAATTTCGCGGAGCAGGTCGATTTTGCCGGCGAAGGTGGCATCCGCCATCGGGTCGGCATCGGTGTAGAGCTTTTGGTTGGTGCCTTTGGGCGCATCGGCCAGCGTGCCGCCACCGTCGCCTACAGCCAAACGGGTGGTATCGAGCGCGCGTTTCAGGGCGTGTTCGGAAATTTCGGTGGAATGGGCATAGCCTGCCACCTCGCCGCGCACGGCGCGCAGGCCAAACCCTTCGGAGGCGTCATAGCTGGCGGTTTTGACGCGGCCATCATCCAAAACAATCGCTTCGGAGCGTTTTCGTTCCAAAAATAGCTCGCCATCATCGGCGCCATGGGTGGCTTTGCGCAGTAAATCAAGGGCGCGCGCCTCATCGAGATGGGACTCAAACGGGCGAAAGGGGGCATCGGTCATGTAAAAGTCCTTGATTTACGTCAAACGGCGTCGCTATGCCGCAATGGTTTCTCTTGTCGTTCAGGCCTTAATATGGTTTCACCAGTGGCAGAAACAACGGGATTCTGCCCAAGAGCCGGGCAAACCCAAAAAAGCAGGCTAAATGAGCCGCGTAACGAACGGGATATGCATATGCGCATGATGACAGGTCTTTTTAGCATTACCACGGGTTTTGGAGCTGTGTTGGGGGCTGGAATGGCCGCTGCACAAGGGGGCGGCGCCTTGGGGCGGCCTGTGGATGGGGCAACTGGGTTTCAGATTGCCGCGACGGAGCTTGCGCGCGATGTGCATTGGTTGGACTATTTCGTGCTGGTGATCATCACTGTCATCACAGTGTTTGTGACGGGTTTGTTGCTGTATGCTGCGTGGCGCTTTAACGAAAAGCGTAACAAGGTGCCTGCAACCTTTACCCATAACAGCCCGCTGGAAATTGCCTGGACGATTGTGCCGATTGTGATTTTGGTGGCTATCGGCGCGTTTTCCTTGCCGGTGTTGTTCAAGCAGTTGGAAATTCCGCCGGCCGATATCACGATTAAAGTGACGGGCAACCAGTGGTACTGGAGCTATGAGTACCCGGATGAAGGCGTTGCGTTTGACAGCTTTTTGATCGGCGAAGGCAAGGTCATGAATGCGAGCGTTGAGGCCGAGTTGGTTGAGGCGGGGTATACCAAGGAAGATTTCTTGTTGGCGACGGATACCGCGATGGTGATCCCTGTTGGCAAGATTATCGTGGTGCAACTTTCGGCGGCGGATGTGATCCACGCGTGGATGGTGCCGGCGTTTGGGGTGCAAAAATCGGCGGTTCCCGGTCGCTTGAACAATATTTGGTTTAAGGCTGATATTGAAGGCACGTTCTTTGGCCAATGCACATCGTTGTGCGGCAAGGACCATGCTTATATGCCGATCACCGTGAAGGTTGTGTCGGAAGAGGCCTATGCCGCGTGGTTGGCGGGTGAGAAGACGGCGGCACTTTCGGGTGCGGCGCCTGTGAAAGTTGCTTTGGCTGACTAAGGATTTGGGTGGGGGCCGGTGTGGCCCCTGCCTTTTTTGTGCTGATTTTCGACTGGGACGGCTGAGGACGGATGACGATGAGCGATACGCAGACGATTGGACAGGCAGGCGAGGCGGGTTTTGGGGATTACATCGCCCTGCTGAAGCCGCGTGTCATGAGTTTGGTGGTGTTTACCGCTTTGGTTGGTGTTTTGGTCGCACCGGGGCCGGTGCATCCGTTTATCGCGATGACATCGATTTTGTTTATTGCGCTTGGGGCTGGGGCTTCGGGCGCGCTGAATATGTGGTGGGATGCCGATATTGACCTGATTATGAAGCGCACGGCCAAGCGGCCTGTGCCATCGGGCCGGGTGCAACCGGGTGAGGCCTTGGGCTTTGGCATGGCGCTGTCGGGGATTTCGGTGGTGATGCTGGCCTTGACCGCGAACCTGTTGGCGGCGGGCTTGCTGGCCTTCACGATCTTTTTCTATGCGGTTGTGTATTCGATGTGGCTGAAACGCTCGACCCCGCAGAACATTGTGATTGGGGGGGCTGCGGGTGCCTTTCCACCGATGATCGGTTGGGTGGCGATGACGGGCAGCATTTCTGTGGAAGCGGTGCTGATGTTCATGTTGATTTTCATGTGGACGCCGCCGCATTTCTGGGCCTTGGCCTTGTTTATGAATGAGGATTACAGCAAGGCGGGTGTGCCGATGCTTACCGTGACGCATGGCAAGAAATCCACGCGGACGCACATTTTGGTCTATACGATCTTGCTGGCGCCGTTTGCGTTAGCGGCGGGGTTCACGTCCATCGGCGGGCCGGTGTATTTGCTGGTGTCTGTGGTGCTGAACGCGATTTTCTTGTGGGGCGCGTGGCGGATTTGGCGGCGCGATGAAGATATGGCGGCGGCGGATAAATATGCCGTGGAAAAGCAGGTTTTCAAATTCTCGCTGATGTATCTGTTCTTGCATTTTGGGGCGTTTTTGGCCGAAGCCGCGCTTAAGCCCTTTGGGCTGGGAGGCTGGTAGAATGGCATTTCGCGCAGAACATGAATTGCACAAGCGCCGGTTGGGCCGCAATGTTGGGCTTGGGTTTGTGCTGGTGACCTTTGTGGCCTTGGTGTTTGGCCTGACCGTGGTCAAGGTGACCAATGTTGGCCAAATGCAAGGGTTTGACCATGTGATCCGGCCTGAACTGGTGCCAGCCGAGGTGGCCCCGCCGACACCGAGACCAACACCAACACCGGAGGTCGCCAAGCCATGAATCCGCTTCACAAAACTGCTTCGCAACTTGTTCTTGTTGCTGTGACGATGGCGTCACTGTCCTTTGCGGCAGTACCGTTTTACGATTGGTTTTGCCGGGTAACCGGGTTTGGCGGGACCACGCAAGTGGCCGCGACTGCGCCTGACAAGATTTTGGACCGGACCATGAAGATCCGGTTTGATGCATCGCTGGAGCGCGGGATGCCGTGGGAATTTAAGCCGATGCAAAACACGATGGACGTGCGGATCGGGGAAACCGGACTTGCGTTTTATGAGGCGTATAACCCGACCGACAAGCCGATAGCAGGCACCGCCAGTTACAACGTGACGCCTGACAGCGCGGGGGGCTATTTCACCAAGATCGCGTGTTTCTGCTTTACCATGCAAGTGTTGCAACCCGGCGAGCGGATCCAGATGCCCGTGACGTTTTATGTGGATCCCGACATCATCAATGACCGTGAGGGCAAATATGTCCGCGAAATAACGCTGTCTTATACGTTCCACGTTACAGATATTCCGACCGAGGAGCAGGCAGCGCTTGCCCCGGCCGACCCTAAGACCATAAACTAAGAAAAACCGCAAAGCGCAAAGCGCGGCATACCAAAATCGAGGGATTGACGACTATGGCCCACGCCAAGAACCACGACTACCACATTCTTCCGCCGTCCATCTGGCCCTTTATGGGTGCTGTGGGCGCGTTTATTATGCTGTTCGGGGCGGTGCTTTGGATGCACGGGTCTGGCCCTTGGATGGGCCTGATCGGCCTGACTTTGGTGCTGTATGTTATGTTCGCATGGTGGTCTGAGGTGGTGCATGAAAGCATCGTTGGCGACCACACGCCGGTTGTGCAAATCGGCCTGCGCTATGGCTTTATCATGTTCATCATGTCGGAAGTCATGTTCTTTGCCGCATGGTTCTGGTCGTTCTTTAAACATGCGATGTACCCGATGGGGCCGCTGTCGCCTGCCGTTGATGGCGTGTGGCCACCTGTTGGGATTGAGACGTTTGATCCGTGGCACTTACCGCTGATCAACACACTGATCTTGCTGTGTTCGGGCGCTGCGGCCACTTGGGCGCACCACGCGCTGGTGCATGAAAACAACCGAAAAGACATGAAAAGCGGCCTGATTTTGGCCGTTATTCTGGGCGCATTTTTCACCATATTGCAGGCCTATGAATATAGCCACGCGGCCTTTGGCTTTGCGGGCAACATCTATGGCGCGAACTTCTTTATGGCGACGGGTTTCCACGGGTTTCATGTGTTTATCGGGACGATCTTTTTGCTGATCTGCCTGATCCGAACCTATAAGGGCCACTTTACGCCAGAGCAGCACGTGGGCTTTGAGGCGGCATCTTGGTACTGGCACTTTGTAGACGTGGTGTGGCTGTTCTTGTTCGCCGCAGTTTATGTTTGGGGCCAATAATCTGGGCTGATTGCCGAAGACATAAGACAAAAAGGGCGCGGGTCGAAAGGGCCGCGCCTTTGGTATTGGGCAGATTGGGTTGGGGTTGATGATGAGGCGGATGATTGTGCCTGCGCTGTTTGGGCTGTGCGGGATTGCGGTGCTGATGGCTTTGGGCGTGTGGCAGTTGCAGCGGATGAGCTGGAAAGAGGCGGTATTGGCCGAGATTGATGCGCGGATCGGGTCGGCTCCCGTGGCCTTGCCTGCGGTCCCCGACCCGGTGGCCGACAGGTTTTTGCCAGTGCAAGCTGCTGGGCGTTTGACCGGGGATCAGTTGGATGTGCTGGTGAGCCGCAAGCAGATTGGGCCGGGATTTCGGGTGATTGCCGTGTTGGAAACCGATACGGGCCGCCGGGTGATGGTGGATCGCGGGTTTGTGCTGGATGAGGCGCGGGGGCTGCCGCGCGATGTAACTGCGTTGGATGTGGTGGGCAATTTGGTTTGGCCCGACGAGGTGGACGGGTTCACGCCTGCGCCAGATGTTGTGCGCGGCATGTGGTTTGCGCGCGATATACCAGCCATGGCCGAGGCGTTGAAGGCGGAACCTGTGCTGATTGTCGCGCAGTCTGAAACCGGCGACGGGATTGAGCCGATGCCAGTGGACAGTTCGGCCATTCCAAACGATCATTTGAACTATGCGATTACATGGTTTTCGCTTGCGATTGCCTGGGCGGGGATGACAGGCCTGCTGCTGTGGCGTATGAGGCGGAAAGTTGAATAAGGGGAACGTTTGATGCGCTATATCTCGACACGGGGTCAGGCCCCGGCTTTGAGTTTTTCTGAGGCGATGATGACCGGGCTGGCGCGCGATGGTGGGCTGTATGTACCGGAAACGGTGCCGGTGATGACGCGCGAGGATATAGCTGATCTGGCAGGCTTGCCCTATGAAGAGGTTGCGTTTCGGGTGATGTGGCCGTTTTTGGACGACACGTTTGAGGCTGACGAATTTCGCGGATTGATCGCAAAAGCCTATGCCAGTTTTGGCCATGCGGCGCGCGCGCCTTTGGTGCAGCTGGGGTCTGGGCATTTCTTGCTGGAGCTTTTTCACGGGCCGACCTTGGCGTTCAAGGATTTTGCCATGCAGTTGATTGGCCAGATGATGCAGGCAGCCCTTGCCAAATCGGGGGAGCGGATCACGATTGTGGGCGCGACCAGCGGTGATACCGGGTCGGCGGCGATGGAGGCCTTTCGCGGACTTTCAAATGTGGATCTGTTTATTTTGTACCCGCATGGTCGGGTGTCTGAGGTGCAGCGCCGGCAGATGACCACGCCGGTTGAGGCAAATGTGCATGCGATTGCGATGGACGGGGATTTTGACGATTGCCAAGCGCGTGTGAAGGATATGTTCAACGATCTGGCGTTCCGGGATGGTGTGCGGCTTGCGGGGGTGAACAGCATCAACTGGGCGAGGATCTTGTCGCAGGTGGTGTATTATTTCTCGGCGGCGGTCAGCGTGGGCGCGCCGGACCGGGAGGTCAGCTTCACGGTGCCTACGGGCAATTTTGGTGATATTTTCGCGGGCTATATTGCGCGGGCGATGGGGTTGCCGATTGCACAATTGGTGATAGCGACGAACCAGAATGACATTTTGGACCGGGCGTTGCGCTTGGGCGAGTATCGGACCGATGGGGTAAAGCCGTCGATCAGCCCGTCGATGGACATTCAGGTGTCGTCAAATTTTGAGCGGGTTTTGTTTGATGCTTATGGTCGTGATGGGGCGGCTGTTTCGACGTTGATGGCCGAATTGCGCGCAGGTGGGTTTAAGATTTCGCAAGGGGCGTTGCAGATGTTGCGCGATACCTTTGCCTCGGGGCGCTGTTCCGAGGAGGAAACGCAGGCCACGATTCGCCGCGTGTTTGCCCAGACGGGAGAGGTGCTTTGCCCGCATTCCGCCGTTGGGGTGAAGGTGGCTGAGGCGCATTTGGGCGTGGTCCCGATGATCACGCTGGCCACGGCGCACCCGGCCAAATTCCCCGATGCGGTTGAGGCCGCGATGGGGACCCGCCCGGCCTTGCCCAAGCGCATGGCCGATCTATTCGAGCGGCCTGAGCGTGTGACGCGGATGCCCAATGATCTTGCCACGCTTCAAGCCCATATCCGTGAAGGGATTGCCAATTGACCAGCCGCCTGACGACGCTGCCAAACGGGTTTCGCATTGTGACCGAGGCGATGCCCGGTTTGAAATCTGCAAGTGTGGGGATTTGGATTACTGCGGGTGGTAGGCATGAGCGGGCCGAGCAGAATGGCATTGCGCATTTCCTGGAGCATATGGCGTTTAAAGGCACCGAAAAGCGCAGCAGTTTGCGAATTGCCGAGGAAATTGAAGATGTTGGCGGGTATATCAATGCCTATACCAGCCGCGAGATGACCGCGTTTTATGCCCGCGTGTTGGAAGATGACGTGGCGCTGGCGCTGGATGTGATCGGCGATATTGTGCTGAACCCGGTGTTTGACCCGCGTGAGATTGAGACAGAGCGCCATGTGATCTTGCAAGAGATTGGGCAAGCGCTGGATACGCCCGACGATATTGTGTTCGATTGGTTGCAAGAGGCGTGTTACCCCGACCAACCCTTTGGTCGCACCATCTTGGGACCAGCGGAGCGTGTCAGCGCCTTTAGCCGCGATGATTTGACCGCGTTTGTGGCCGAGCATTACAGCCCCGACCGGATGATTTTGTCGGCGGCCGGCGCTGTGGACCATGATGCGATCGTGGCGCAAGCGGAGGCGCTGTTTGGCGACCGCAAACCTGTGGGCGGCGGGTTGATCCAGCCTGCGCAGTTTAAAGGGGCCGAGCGGCGCGAGACGAAAGCGCTGGAGCAGGTGCATTTTGCGCTGGCGTTTGATGCGCCGGGCTATCGGTCGCCCGATGTCTATATCGCGCAGATTTATGCGATGGCCTTGGGTGGCGGCATGTCGAGCCGGTTGTTCCAGAAAGTGCGTGAAGAGCGGGGCCTGTGCTATACGATTTTCGCGCAGTCGGGGGCCTATGAGGATGCGGGCCAGATCACGATTTATGCCGGCACGTCTGAGGCGGAAATCGGCGATTTGATCGCGATCACGCTGGAAGAATTGAAGCGGGCCAGCGGCGATATGGCCGAGGCCGAAGTGGCGCGCGCGCGGGTGCAGTTGAAGGCAGGGTTGTTGATGGGGCTGGAAAGCCCATCGAGCCGGGCCGAGCGCTTGGCGCGCCTGCTGGCGATTTGGGGCCGGGTGCCGACGCCTGAAGAGGCGGTGGCCAAGATAGACGCGGTGACGACGCTCGATGTGCGCCGCTATGCAGGCCAGATGATTGAGGCTGATGTGGCGCTGGCGCTTTACGGCCCTGTGTCACGCGCGCCGACCCTAGAGGAGATCCGGCGCGGACTTGCCGCGTGATGCTGGGCTTTCGCCGCAAAATTTGGATTGAGACGGAGCGGATGACGTTGCGCCTGCCTATGCATGGTGACTGGCGTGCGTGGTCGGAATTGCGAGCGACAAGTGCCGGATTTTTAACCCCGTGGGAGCCGGTTTGGGCCGATGACCATTTGTCGCGCCGGTCCTTTACCAATCGGGTGTATTGGGCGGCGCGGGCGCAGACCCAAGGCACGGCGTTGCCGATGCTGATGGTGCGGCGGAGCGATGCGCAACTGCTGGGCGCGATCACCTTGGATAATGTGCGGCGTGGCCCGGCGCAGGCGGCGACCGTGGGCTATTGGATAGGCCAACCCTTTGTGCGCCAAGGGCTTATGCGTGAGGCGATTTTGGCGATGGTGCACCACGCCTTTACCCATATGGACCTGAGCCGGGTTGAGGCGGCCTGTTTGCCGGAAAACGTAGCCTCACGCGGGGTGCTGGAAAAGACCGGGTTCAAATACGAAGGCGTGGCGCAAAGCTATCTGCAAATCTCAGGCCGGTGGCGCAACCATGTGCTTTACGCAAATTTGCGCAATGATCGGCGGGGCCGCACGGCGGTTGGGTAATCGCGTGACTTTTCTGTGCGCAGCGCTAACCTCATTCCCTTAGGGAAGTTTGGGAGCTGCGATGATCCGATTTTTCTTGGCCGTGATGCTGCTGGCCTCGCCTGCCTTGGCGCAAGAACGGGTTCCAAGCCATTGTATTGCCTTGGCCGATGCTGGCACGCCCGTGCAGCGCGTTGCTTTTGCAGACCCCGTGGCGACTGGTGCGGTGCGCATCCGTTATCTGGACCATGCCAGTTTTGCGCTGCGCACACCGCAAGGCAAGGTTTTGGTGACCGATTACACCGGGTTCATTGGCGGCGATAATACGGTGCCGGATGTGGTGACGATGAACAACGCGCATGGCACGCATTGGACTGCCCGCCCCGATCCGCGCGTACCGCATGTGTTGCGAGGGTGGGGTGACGGCGCGCCTGCCGAGCATTATCTGGATCTGGGCGAGGTGCTTGTGCGCAATGTGCCGACGGATGTGATGAACCGGGGGGTGCTGCGCAAGAACGGCAATTCGATCTTTGTCTTTGAGGTCGCGGGCCTGTGCATTGGGCATCTGGGTCATTTGCATCACATTCCCGATGCCGCGCAATTTGCAGCGATCGGGCGGTTGGATGTGCTGATGGTGCCTGTGGATGGCGGCTATACCCTTGATTTGCCATCCATGATGACGGTGGTGCGGCGGTTGCGGTCCTCGGTCGTGTTGCCGATGCATTGGTTTTCGGGCGCGTCTTTGACCCGGTTTTTGGCCGAGATGGGCGACCAGTTTGAGGTGGTCGAACCGGGGATCAGCCAGATTGACCTGTCGTTGCAGCGCTTGCCCAAAACCCCCACGATCATTGTGCTGGAGCCAGAGTATTTGCCCTAGAAACTGGCGCTTTGTGCGGCCTATCATGAGGCTGACCTAAGGAGCCATTATGCTGAACCCCGCAGACCCAGCCTTTTTAACCCAGCTTGCCGCAGCCTTGCCCGATGGCACGATTACCCCAACCGAGCCGCGCTATTTGGTCGATCCGCGCGGGCGGATTGGCGGGCAAGCAGGGGCCGTGGCGCGCCCTCGTTCCGTTGAAGAAGTGTCGCAGATTATCGCGGCCTGTAACGCTGCACGGATTGGGGTGGTGCCGTATGGCGGTGGCACGGGCTTGGTGCTGGGCCAAGTGATGGCGGATGGGCCTGCGCCCTTGGTGTTGTCGCTGGAACGGATGCGGGCGGTGCGCGCGGTTTACCCCGCCGAAAACGTGGTTGTCGTTGAGGCGGGTGCAACCTTGGCCGAAGTGCAGGCTGCGGCGGAAGATGCGGGGCGGTTGTTCCCGTTGTCGCTGGCCAGTCAAGGCACGGCGCGGATTGGCGGCAATTTATCGACCAATGCAGGCGGGGTGAATGTGCTGCGCTATGGCAATGCCCGCGATCTGTGCTTGGGGCTAGAGGCGGTTTTGCCTGATGGGCGCATCTGGCACGGTCTGAAACGGCTGCGTAAAGACAACACAGGCTACGATTTGCGCAATCTTTTGGTGGGTGCCGAAGGGACGTTGGGGGTGATCACCGCCGCCAGCCTGAAACTCTCGCCGATTCCGGCGGCGATGGGGACAGCCTTGATGGTGGTGCCGTCACCTGCTGCGGCGTTGGACTTGCTGGCGCTGGCACAGGCCCGGCTGGGTGGCCTTGTGTCAGCGTTTGAGCTGATCAGCCGCATGGGACTTGAGTTTCTGGCTGAAAAGATGCCCGAACAGCGACAACCCTTTGCCGCGCCGTCAGACTGGATGGTGCTGGTGGACGTGGGCCTTCCCGATGGCTTGGACCCGGCCGAGGTGCTGATGGGCCTGTTTGAGGCAGGGCTAGAGGCCGGCTTGGTGCTCGACGGCGTGATCGCGCAATCGCAATCACAGCGCGCTGACTTCTGGGCCATCCGTGAAAACATTCCCGAGGCGAACCGCAGGATCGGGTCAATCTCTAGCCATGATATCTCACTGCCTTTGGGCGAGGTTGCGGGGTTTATCGCAGCCGCAGCACCCGCGTTGGCGACCTTGGGCGAGTGGCGGATCAATTGTTTTGGCCATTTGGGCGATGGCAACCTGCATTACAACGTGTTCCCGGCACCCGGCCAAACCCGCGCCCAACATGAAAACAGCCGTGACGCGATTAAGACGATGGTGCATGATATGGTCCATGCGCGCGGTGGGTCCGTAAGTGCCGAACATGGGATAGGGCGGCTGAAGGTCGATGATCTGGAAACCTACGGTGACCCGGTAAAACTGGCGGCGATGCGCGCAATCAAGGCAGCCCTTGATCCGCATGGCATTATGAACCCGGGTGCGGTTTTGCGCGCAGCCCCATGATTTCATCTTGGCCTAAATACCTAAATACCTAAATACCTAAAACCCGCCCGTCCCGCCAACCTGGCCCCTTAAAACTATAAAAAATGCCCCGCCGGGGTGAACCGGCGGGGCGGGGGTTTGGGGTTAAGTGGTCACATTTGCAAGCAGCGACCGGTTGTCCCGGTTCCTTTGTTTTAGGATAATTCCCTTACCAAATGGTTACCAAGGGCCTCAAAAACCTCACAGCCCTTCAAAGGCACACAAGGCGTGAACCTCCATCCCCATTTTCTCTAGCTTGGCGCGCCCACCCAGATCGGGCAGATCGACGACAAAAGCGCAGCCCACAACTTCGGCGCCCAAACGTTCAATCAGTTTGATGCCGGCCTCGGCGGTGCCGCCGGTGGCCAGAAGGTCATCGACTAGCAACACTTTTTCCCCCGGTAAAAACGCGTCGTCATGCACCTCGACCACCGCCTCGCCGTATTCCAGCTTGTAGTCTTGCGCGATGGTGCGGCCCGGCAGTTTGCCCTTTTTGCGGATCGGAACAAAGCCGGTTGAGAGTTGATGCGCCACGGCTCCGCCAAGGATGAAACCGCGCGCCTCTAGCCCCGTTACCTTGTCAATCCGCATGCCGGCATAGGGCGACAGCAATTGGTCAATAGCCATGCGAAACCCGCGTGGGTCGGCGAACAGGGTTGTCACATCGCGAAACAAAATCCCTTCATGCGGAAAGTCCACGATGGTGCGGATATAGTCTTTGACGGTTTTGGTCATGGTTTGCCCTTAGTTGTTCGGGGGTGGGTAATGCAGCCGCAAGATCGCGGCGTCTTGGTCTTTTATGCGGGTCGTGGCGTTGCTGTCTTGCGCCAAAATTGAGCGGGTTTGATAATAGCGCCCCTCGACGTCATAGCGAAAGCCAAGCGATTGAAACAGCTCTTCCAGTACCACCGAGGCCACATCACGGGGCTGGATATAAGCCGAGATTAGGATAGTGGCTTTGGTTAGATCACGGTTATTTTGCCACCAGACTGTGCTGTAGCCGACGCCAATCGCTTCATAGTCGGGGACGTTCGGGATGGCTTTGGTCAGATCGCCTTCGCGCAGGTTGACGCGGCGCAGGATGATGTTGGGATGGCGATAGCTGTCATTGCGCACCAGCGTGATGCCGGCACCACCGCCGTTGATGGCAGCAATGGCCGCGTCAAAAGCTTGGGACACGCGGGCGGAAAGCGCGGGGGGCATGCCGCCTGCATTGCCGTGCATCGCCACCGTCACTCGGGCTTGCGGCCACCGCACGCTGGGGCCTTGGCAGGTTTTGCCTTTGGCAGCGCCGCAGGTGGCGAGTGCATGAAAATCAGTATCCGACAGCTTGCCGCTCGTGGCCACGCCGTCAGTGGCTGTGGCGGGCGTGGCCAACAACGACAAGATTAACAGCCATATCTTCACAGCACGCGCCCCGCTACCACATCCAGCTTGGCCAGCAACTCTGCATCACGCGCCGATGGGGCGGTCATGATCGCATGGTCCAGCGCGCGGTCGCAGCCATGCGGGCAAGGGTGGCGGGCCGCGCCGAGCAAATTGGGCAGGCCTGCGATCATGGTTTTGGCATGGTCGGAATTGGCGGTCAGGGTGGCAATCACTTGAGCCACATCGACCGCGCCGTGATCGGGGTGCCAGCAATCAAAATCAGTGACCATGGCGACGGAGGCATAGCAAAGTTCGGCCTCGCGGGCCAATTTTGCCTCGGGCATATTGGTCATGCCGATCACATCGGCGCCCCAAGCCCGGTACATCTGCGATTCGGCGAGGGTGGAAAATTGCGGCCCTTCCATGGCAAGATAGGTACCGCCTTGATGGACGCGGACCCCGGTTGCCGCCTGCGCGCAAGCCGCCCCCAAGCGTGGGCAAGTGGGGTGGGCAACCGATACATGCGCCACGCAGCCCGGCCCAAAGAACGATTTTTCGCGGGCAAAGGTGCGGTCGATGAACTGATCGACGATGACAAAATCACCGGGGGCATAATCGGCGCGCAAGCTGCCGCAGGCAGAAACCGAGATAACATCGGTGCAGCCCAACCGCTTGAGCGCGTCAATATTGGCGCGGTATGGCACATCGGTAGGGGGCAAGCGGTGGCCGCGCCCATGCCGAGGCAAAAACGCCATGGGAATGCCGTGCAGCCGCCCGACCAGAACCTGATCGGAGGGGGGACCCCAAGGGGTTTTGACCTTGACCCAAGACGCGCCTTCAAGCCCGTCAATATCATAAAGGCCCGAGCCGCCGATCACGCCGATCATGGTTTTCATTTTTGTCTGCTTTGTTGGCCGGTTTCCAAGGTGGATAGGATAGGGGGCAAGTTGCGGGTGGGAAAGGGCAAAAACCGGGTTGCGCAAGGGTTTGGTTTCGGGTTTGCATGCACCTCTCTTTTGCAGGCAAAAGGGGATGTGCGGGGAACGCGGAGGGGCCGTCTTTGTACCAATTGGATGAGGAAGCCGAGGCCGATTGGTGGGAGGTTGAGGCGCTTTATGATCTGTGCTTTGCACCGGGGCGCAGGGCGTTGTCATCCTACAAACTGCGCGAAGGGGTGCCGACGATTGCGTCTTTGTGTTTGGTTTTGCGCGATGAGGCCGCGGTTTTGGCCGCAGCCATTCGGTTTTGGCCGGCCAAGGTTGGGGTGCATGATATTTTGCTGCTTGGCCCGATTGCGGTGCATCCGACCCGGCAAGGCGAAGGGTTGGGCGCGATGTTGATGAGCGAAGCCTTAGGCCGTGCGCGCGATTTGGGTTGGGCGCGGGTGTTGTTGGTGGGCGATGCGCCGTATTATCGGCGCTTTGGTTTTAACAAGCTGGACGGTGTGGTGATGCCGCCGCCGACCAATCCTGACCGGGTGTTGGGCAATAATTTGGTTGCAGGGGCTTGGGACGGAGTTAATGGCGATGTACGCCGCGCCTTTGGCTGACGGCTTGTTTAGGGCGCGGGCGCGCATTATCTTGGTGGGATGGATCAAGATGTCACCTATCCTTTGCCAAGCCCGCTGACCCCCGATCCGGGGCTGGAAATCGCTGTGCTTGCGGCGCGTCAGTTGCGCGCGCACGGGCCGTTGATGCGGATTATCAACGGGTTTGGGGGCAAAATCGAAGGGCAGATGGCGCATTTGCCCGATGGGTTTCGCCAGCAGATTGAGCGGATCACCACAGATGCGCTGACCCGCGCGGTGACCGTTGCAGGCCACGGTCGCAACGCGCCTGATTTTGGGCCACGTGCGGCGCCGGCGCTTGCGGCCTTGACCGGGGCCGTTGGGGGTGCGGGCGGGATTTTGACCGCGCTGGCGGAATTGCCGATCACCATTACCGTTATCTTGCACGCGATTTTGCGCGCAGCTGAGGCCGAGGGGTTTGACACCACGCTGCCTGAGGTGCGGGCCGAGGCGTTGCGCGTGTTGATTGCGGGCGGGCCAATGGAGGGTGATGACGGGATAAACACGTCATTTATTGGGGCGCGGATGACCTTGACCGGCCCTGCGCTGCATAAGCTGTTGGCCAAGGTGGTGCCGGGATTTGCAGCAGTGTTAAGCCAAAAGCTGGCGGCACAAGCGGTGCCTGTGTTGGGGGCGCTGACGGGTGCCGCGCTGAATGCGGCGTTTTTGACCCATTACCGCGAGTTGGCGCATATTCGGTTTGGCCTGCTGCGGTTGACGGTTTTGCATGGGGCAGCCCCTGTGCGCGCGGCGTTTGAGCGTGAGTTGAAGACGCTGAAAATCGGTAAGGCTTAGCCTTTTATCCCATAGCGGGTCATTTTATCGGCCAAAGTGCGGCGTGGGATGCCCAGCGATTGGGCGGCGCGCTCTACTGATTGGGGATGACGCGCGAGGGCTGCGGTGATTTCGCGCGCTTCATAATCGGCCACGCGGTCGGGCAAAGTGTCGCCTTTGGGGGCGTCACCCGGCAACGAGAGGCCAAGGCCCAAGGCAAAACGTTCGGCGGCGGTTTTGAGTTCGCGGATATTGCCGGGCCAATCATGGCGTTGCAAATCGCGGCGCAAGGAGATGGTGATGTCGGGGTCTGCGCGGCCATAAAGCCGGGCGGCAAGCGTGGCATAATGGGCGAAAATCAACGCGATATCGGGGCCAAGGCCGCGCAAAGGGGGCAAGCGCAGTTCGGCACCCGCAAGGCGGTAAAACAGATCGGCGCGAAAGGCGCCTGTGGCGATGGACTGGCGCAAATCGGTTTTAGAGGTTGAGACGATGCGCAGATCCAATGGCCGCAAGCGGTTTTCGCCGAGCCGTTCAACATGGCGTTCTTGCAGCGCGCGCAGCAGTTTGGCCTGCACGGGCAGGGGCATCGCTTCCACCTCATCCAGCACCAGCGTGCCGCCATTTGCCGCCTCTAGCTTGCCGGGTTTTTCAATGGCACCGGGGAAGGCGGCGGCGGCGTGGCCGAAAACCTCCAGCTCAAACAGGGTTTCGGGGAGGGCTGCGCAGTTTAGCGCGACATAGGGGCCTTGGGCGCGAGGCGAGGCTGCGTGCAGGGCGCGGGCCGACAGTTCCTTTCCGGTGCCGGTTTCGCCAGTCAGAATGACATCGACATTCAAGGGGGCCAAGGCTGTGAGCTGTTCGCGTAAGGTAACAACGGCGGGGCTTTCACCCAAAATCGTACCGGATTTACGGCCAAGTTCGGATTGCAGGCGGGCCAGTTCATCGCGCGTGGCCTTGGCCCGCAGGGTGCGGTTTAGGACGGAAAGCAGGTGCTGGGCGTCATAGGGCTTTTCCAAGAAATCCTCGGCCCCGGCTTGGATGGCTTGGACGGCGGCGGTGACATCGCCGTGGCCGGTCAGCATGATGACAGGGATATCATGGCCAAGGGCTGTGATGGCGTGGATCAGGCCCAAACCATCCAGCCCCGGCATCCGCAGGTCGGTTAAAATAGCATCGGGCGGGGCGGTTTGGGCGGCGGCAAGCGCTTTGCCCGCTTGCAAAAAGCCAATGGGGGTGTGGCCGCCCACCTCGACCAGATCACACAAGGCGGTCAGGTGGTCGGCATCATCATCGACGATAAAGATGGTCATGCGGCACCTTTGATTGTGGTGAGGGGTGTGGGCAGGGTGATGGTGACTTTGGTGCCGTGGCCTATTGTTGAAGTAATGTCGATTTGGCCGCCGAATTCTTGCACGATGGCTTGGGAGATAGAGAGGCCGAGGCCAAGCCCTTCGCCGGTAATTTTGGTGGAAAAGAAAGGCTCGGTCACGCGGGGCAGGTCGCTGGGGTTGATGCCCGCGCCGGTATCGGTGACGGTTAGGGTGGTGGTTGTGCCATCATTCTGGGCGGTGACGGTGATTGCGGGGCTGGGGCGACCATCGACGGCGTCGAGCGCGTTCAGCAGAAGGTTAACCAAAACCTGCTCCATTCGAATGGCGCCGGCGCGGATGAAAATGGGTGGGTTCGGGGGGGTGAAGCCAGGGGTTGCGCCTGCGGTTTTGGCGCGGGGCGCGGTGAGTTCGATTGCGTTTTCAACGGTATGCGCGATGTTGATCAGGGAAAGTTCACCCTGTTCTTTGCGGCTGAAGCTTTTGAGGTGTTTGGTGGTGCGTTGCATGCGGCGCACCAGCCCGCGCGCGGTGCTGAGGCGGCTTTGGGTTTTGTCTTGGCCTTTGGGCAGGGCGATTTCGGCAGCGGCGAGCGTGGCCTCCATCGCGGCCAAGGGTTGGCTGATTTCATGTACGATGGCGGCGGACATGCGGCCAAGGGCGGCCATTTTTTCAGAATGAATCAGGCCTTCTTGGGCGGCGCGCAGTTCCGCCTCAGTTTTGCGGCGCGCCTGCACCTCATGCGCGAGGTCGCGGGTGCGTTCGGTTACGCGGGTTTCCAACAGGGCATTTTGGCGCAGGCGGAGTGCGACCAATTGCCGACGTTGGTGCGCGATTTTGGCCAGCCCTGTGGCGAGTATGGCCAAAAGAGCGGAACCAAGGGCCGACAGCATTGCCGTGGTGGTGACGGGGGCAACGGGCGCGCCGGCCATCAGCATCCAACCATCATCGGTCAAGGGCCGAGCGCGGATGAGCATGGGGCCGTTGGTGGTTTGGGCGCGGTCCGGTGCTGTGAGGATCGGGCTGGCACTGACCAGATTCACCCCGTCATAGGTGCGCGCGTCACGGATGCGGGCCAAGGTTTGCGGCGCGAGCGTGGTTGTTGGGCGGTAAAGCCATTCGGCGGCTCCGGTCAAAAACACCACGCCGTCTTGGTCGATGATCGCGGTGGCAAGGCCTGCGCGCAGCCATGTGGATTGCAAGGGAGTCAGGTCAACCTTGACCACCAGAACGCCGCGGGCAGTCCCCACGGTGACTGGGGTGGAGAGGAAATAGCCCGGCTCGCCTGTGGTGGCGCCGATGGCGTAATAGCGACCGTTCTGGCCTGCCAAAGCGGCCTTGAAATAGGGACGAAAGCTGAAGTTGCGGCCAATCAGGCTTAGGTCATCTTGGAAGTTTGAGGTTGCGATTGTGTTGCCTTGGGTATCCATCAAAAACAGCAAGGACGCGCCGGAATAGGTGGCGATTTTGGCGAGGTAGCGGTTGGCCTCATCTATATTTGCGGGGTATTCGGGGGCGGCGATGGCGGCGTGGATGCGAGCATCTTCGGCAGCAATTCCGGGCAAGGAGCCAAAGCGCGCGATTTCGGTTTCGACCGCGCGGGCGGTTAGGATTAAGGTTTGGTCAAGCTGGGCCTGCATGGTTTTCTGGCTGGCGCGGTGGGTGAAGATAAAGGTTAAGGCGGCCACACACATGGCAAGGGCGATGGCCGCAACAAGGGTGGTTCTGCCTGTCATGGTGCGCCCAACAAGCGGTCAGCGATGTGGCTTGCGATGGGGATTGCAGAGGTGGCGGCAGGCGAGGGCGCGTTGCAGACATGCAGGCTGTGGTGGGTTTCGGCAAAGAGGAAATCGTCGATGATTTTGCCATCTGGTGCCACGGCCTGTGCGCGCACGCCCGATTTATAAGGGGCAAGGTCATTCAATGTGATGCGGGGGCAGTATTTCTGCACCTTCTTCAGATAGCGGGCTTTGGAGAGCGAGGAGCCCAGCTCATCCACCGCTGAGGCGGCATTGCGGGCCAAGAGTTTCCAAAAGCCGGGGTAGGTGAGGGCTGAGGCGAGATCGGCGGCGTTTAGGCTGAACTTGCCGTAGCCTTCGCGCGCCCCTGCCAGCACGGCCGAGGGGCCAACGGTGAAGCCGCCATTCATTTTGCGGGTGAGATGGACGCCGAGGAAGGGGCGTTCGGGGTCGGGGATGGGGTAGATGAGGTGTTGGACAAGGTTTGCGGGTTGGTTTTTTATGGCGAAGTAGTCGCCGCGAAAGGGGATGATGCGGAAGTTTACATCAGCACCGAAGCGTTTGGCGATGCGGTCGGCGTGCAGGCCTGCGCAAAACACCGCCTTGCCTGCGGAAAGGCTGCCATGCGAGGTGTGCAGGGTGACGCCGCCGGCCTGTTCATCGCCGCCTGTGACATGGGTGTTGAACAAGATTTCGCCACCGCGGCTGGTGAAAACCTCGGCCATTTTCAGGGCCATTACGGCGTAATCGACAATGCCTGTGGAGGGTGACAGGAGCGCCCCTGAGGACGCGATGTTGGGTTCGAGTTTGCGCGCCTCTTCGCCGGTGAGGCGTTCTATTTTGATGCCATTGGCGCGGGCGCGGGCCTCTAGCGTGGCCATGCGGGTCAGTTCGGCATCATCGGTGGCGACGATGAGTTTGCCGCAGGTTTGGGTGGGAATGGCGTGTTCGGTGCAAAAATTATGGGTGGCGGTGACGCCGAGGGCGCAGAACCGGGCTTTGAGGCTGCCGGGGGCGTAGTAGACGCCTGCGTGGATGACGCCTGAGTTGCGGCCGGTTTGGTGGAGGGCGGGTTTGGCCTCTTTTTCCAGTAGGGTGATTTTGGCGTTGGGATGACGCGATTGCAGATCGAGCGCTGTGGCGAGGCCTATGATGCCGCCGCCGATGATGGCGAAATCTGTGGTGGGTTTGCGGGGCATCTGGGGGCTCATTTTTGTGGGGCGGTGTTCGTTGGCGCGGGGGCGGGCGGGGGCTTTGCCCCCCTTGCCTTAAGGCAATTCCCCCCAAGGTATTTTTCCCAAGATGAAAGGGGAAGGGTTTATTGGGGGGGGCAGGGTTTTAAGGTAATGGGTGGGCCTGCGGTGGTGCCGAGGTCTTGGCATTCGGTTTGTGTGCAAAGGTGCCAGCCGGCGCCTGTGGCACCGGAGGCGGCGAGGGTGAGTTTGGGGACTTGGGTCATTGGGCGCCAGACCCACCAGCCGTTTTCGAGTTTGGCATTATCGGCGGGTTCCATGCCGGCGCCGGAGCCTTTGATCGCTGTGCGGGTGAGGGTGAGGGTTGGTGCCAGAGTCTGGCTTGGGGCCGTGATTTGCCACTGTTCCACCCAGTCGATTTTTTCGACTGAATGGGTCCAACGCAGGGTGAAGTCGGGGGTTGGCAGGGACAGGAGTGCTGCCCCCACCATGAGGCAAAAGGTCATTGCAACGCCTGTTTTTTGCGCCACCAAATGTTGGCGGCAAAGAGGGCGACCAATGCGAAGCCCACCTCATCCGTGATGGGCAAGGCGGCGATCAAGGTGCCTGCGGCGGCCACGGCCAGCAAACGCTCCCACCAAGCGAGGGGGCGGCCAAGCCAGCCGATGACGGCAGCGCCCCAGAGGCCGATGGCAAGCACGGCTTTGAGGACGATATAGGCCACGGCGGGGATGAAGCCGATGGCATCGGCCAATGGGCCACCCGGTTGCAACATCAAGGCCGGGGTGTAGACCGCCATGAAGGGGATGACAAAGCCTGCGGCGGCGATTTTCACGGCCTCTAGTGAGATGCGCAGGCCGCTTTCCTTGGCGATTGGGGCTGCGGCAAAGCAGGCGAGGGCCACGGGGGGGGTGAGGTCTGCGAGGATGCCGAAGTAGAACACGAACATATGGCTGACGATGAGCGGCACGCCGAGTTCGAGGAGGGCCGGGCCTGCAATGGCGGAGGTGATGATGTAGTTGGGGATCGTGGGAATGCCCATGCCAAGGATGATGCAGGTGATCATGGTTAGGATCAGCGACAGGATTAGGCTGTTTTGGCCGACTGAGACGATGAAGCTGCCGAAGGTGTTGGCGACGCCCGTTAGGGTCATGGTGCCGATGATGATGCCGACCAGCGCGCAGGCGATGCCCACGGGGAGGGCGGTTTTGGCGCCGTCGGCCAGTGCGTCACGGCAGATGAGCAAGGTTTCGCGCCCGCCTTTGGTGACGGCATTGAGGGCGATTAGGGCGATGATGGCCGACATGACCACCCAGATGCCGAACTTGAAAAACGCAGCCGAGATGATGCCGAGGCCGATCCAGAAAATGATGCGAAATACGCCTTCGGGTAGGTTGAGGACGGCGGCGGCACCGAGGATGAGCAAAACGGTGAGCGCAAGGCCGATGGTGCCGGAAAAGAGCGGCGTGTAGCCGGAGAACAGAAGGTAGACGAGAACTGCCAGGGGCAAGATGAGATACCAGCCTTCGCGGATGGCTTTCATTGGCGAGGGCAGTTCGCTGAGCGACAGGCCGTTCAGTTTGGCGCGCCCGGCCTCTAGGTGAACCATCCAGAAGGCGGAAGCGAAATAGAGGATTGCGGGGATGAGGGCGGCTGTGACCACCTCAAAATATTCGACCCCCAAGGTTTCGGCCATGATGAAGGCGACAGCGCCCATCACGGGGGGCATAAGCTGGCCACCCATTGAGGCCGTAGCCTCTACCCCGCCGGCAAAGGCGGAGCGGTAGCCGAAGGATTTCATCAAGGGAATCGTGAATTGGCCGGTGGTGACGACGTTGGCCACGCCAGAGCCGGAAATGGTACCCATGAGGCCGGACGACAGCACCGACACCTTGGCCGGGCCGCCTTGTTTATGGCCGACAAGGCCCAAGGAGACATCGGTGAAGAGTTTGATCATCCCGGCTTTTTCAAGGAAGGAGCCGAACAGGATGAAGAGGAAGATGAAGGTTGAGGACACATAGGTTGGGATGCCGTAGATCCCTTCGGTGCCAAAGGCCATGTGATCGACCACTTGGGCAAAGTCATAGCCGCGGTGGTTGAACGGGCGGGGCAGGTATTCGCCAAAGAGGCAGTAGGACAGGAAGAGGCCTGCGATGATTGGCAAGGCTGGCCCCATCAGCGCCCAAGCTGCGGCGAAAACGGTGAAGAGGGCCAAGCAGCCGATGATAATGTCGCGGGTTTCGGGGTCGCCTGCGCGCATCAAAAGCGGGACGTATTCCCACCATTGATAAAGCGCGACAGTGACGCCAAGGGCGGCCATGGCCCAGCCCAAAGTGCGGGCGGTTTTAGAGCCGCCTTTCAGGATGGCGAGAAGGGGGAAGCCCAGCAGTGCCAGAAAACCCACATGAAAAGCACGGGTGATTTGGCTTGCCATATCAATGAGATGGGCGGCGGTGGCGATTTGAAAGGCGGAAAAGGCTACGGCTATCCAGAACAAAATCCGGCCTTCAACGCCGGGGGGGAACCCCGATGCCAAAGGATCGTGATGACTGGTCTCTTCGGTTTTTGTCTGCATAGCCCACCCTCCCCAGCGGTCATAAAGAAAGGCGGCCCTTCCGTGAAAGGCCGCCTTTTGGTGTTCGCGTTTGGCTTACTTAATGACGCCCATTTCGCGGTAGTAACGCTCGGCACCGGGGTGCAGCGGGATTGGCATGCCGCTCAGCGCGTTTTCAAGCGAGATGGCGGAGGCCGATTTATGGGCGGCAACCAAAGTGGGCAGGTTTTCAAACATCAGCTTGGTCATCTGGTAGGCGGTTTCTTCTGAAACATCCTCGTGGGTTACGAAAAAGTTCATGACGGCCACGGTTGGCACATCTTCGGTCTGGCCTTCATAGGTGCCTGCTGGAATGACGCCTGGAACGAACGGCGCGCCCAGCTTTTCGACCACTTCCATTGGGATAGAGACGATTTGGGTTGGCATGTTGGTGGCCAGATCCTTGATCGAGGCGACACCGATACCGGCCGATTGCAAGGTGGCGTCAAGCTGACGGTTCTTTTGCAGCTCTACCGATTCTGCGAAGGGCAGATATTCGACCTTTGACATATCCTCATAGGACATGCCTGCCGCTCCCAGAATGGCGCGGGCGTTCAGCTCGGTGCCTGACTTTGGCGCGCCAACCGACAGGCTTTTGCCCTTCATATCGGCCAATGTTTTGATGCCGCTGTCAGCGGTTGCCGCGATCTGGATAAAGTTTGGATAGGCCGCAGCAATACCGCGCAGCTTGGACAAAGGCTCTTTGAAACCAACATCTGCGTTGCCTTCCCAAGCGAATTTAACCGAATCGCCGAGTGCGAGGGCCAATTCGCCCTTGCCTTGCTGGAGCAAGTTCAGGTTTTCAACGGAGGCTTTGGTTGATTGAACCTGAGCCTGCACATTTGGGATTTTCTCGCCGTAGAGTGTCGCGAGCGCCGAACCCACGGGGTAATAGACGCCCGATGTGCCGCCAGTCAGGACGTTGATGAATTCTTGCGCATTGGATGCAACAGGGGCAGATGCGATTACGGCACCGGCCAAAAGGCTGCGCAGGGTTACGGTCATTTTGGACATAGGATCCTCCTCCAAGGTGTAAGTGTCACGTCTTTGACAGCGTGATCATGGGGGAGTGTGGGCCGAAGTGTGGGCAATGCTCAACGTTTTTCGGCCCAAAAGCGGGAATCAGACGGTGTTTTCCCGCCAAAGCCGTGGCGAAACCCCGCCAGAGGCTTTGGATTAGGGCTGTTTTGCCAGAAAATCCATGACCGCAGGGCGGATGGTTTCGACGCCTTTGTCAATCTCGGCAATCACCACGGCGCGCAGAGCGGCAAGGTCGGTGCGGCGAATGAGGGCTTTGACCGGGCCGATGGAGGCGGGGCGCATCGACAGGTTTTTCAGGCCCAACGCCGCCAGAACCACAGCTTCTACCGGGCGGCCTGCATCTTCACCACAAAAGGACAGCGAGGTGGCGGTTTCATCGCAGCGCGCGATAATTTGGCGCATAAACCCAAGGAAAGACGCGTTCAGCGTATCGTAGCGGCGGCGCACACGCTCATTCTCGCGGTCAGCGGCGAAGAAAAACTGTTTCAGGTCATTGCCACCGATGGAGATGAAATCGGTCGCATCAAAGAACGCGCGCGGGGCATAGGCAAGGCTGGGGGTTTCCAGCATCGCGCCGATTTCCACCCTGCTAGGGGTGGGGTGGCCAAGCGCGGCCTCGCGGTCAATTTGGGCCATCACATGGGCGCGGGCCGCGGTATATTCGGCATATTCCGTGATGAAGGGGAACATAATGGTGAGCGGCCGACCTGCGGCGGCGCGAATAAGCGCTTGTGATTGCATCCGCAGCACGCCGGGCTTGTCCAGCCCCACCCGGATCGCGCGCCAGCCCATCGCAGGGTTGGGTTCATCTTGCGGCTTCATATAGGGCAGCACTTTGTCGGACCCGATATCAAGCGTGCGAAAGGCCACGCGCCGGCCTTTTGCGGCATCCATTACGCGGGCGTACAGGCGGGCCAGCTCATCGCGCTTGGGCATTTTGCTGCGGATAAGGAACTGCAATTCGGTGCGAAACAGGCCAACACCATCTGCGCCAGACCCTTCAAGGCTGGGCAAATCGACCATCAGGCCTGCGTTCATTTGCAGGCTGATGGTTTGGCCATCCAAGGAGTGCGCCGGTTTGTCGCGCAGGTCGGCATAGCGCAGCTGCGCCTTGGTTTGCATCGCGATTTTGTCACGAAAGGCGTTGGCGACTGATTCCTCGGGGCGTAGATGGACGAAACCTTGGTCGCCATCGACCAAAATGGGGTCGCCGTTCAAGGCCTCAACGATAATTCCCTCGGCATGAATGACCAGCGGGATGGCCAGCGCGCGGGCAACGATGGCCGCATGTGACCCGACCGACCCTTCGGACAGAACCACGCCGCGCAGTTTTAGGCCATATTCCAGTAGTTCGGCCGGGCCGATGTTGCGGGCGACCAGCACCGGGTTTTCGGGCATTTCAGCGCCGGTATCTTGGCCTTGCCCGGTCAGGATGCGCAGCAGGCGGTTAGACAGGTCATCAAGGTCGTGCAGGCGGTCACGCAAATAGGCATCTGGCACTTGGCTTAGGCGCGCGCGGGTGGCGGATTGTTCCTTTTCCACCGCAGCCTCGGCTGACAGGCCTGCCTGAATATCCTCTTCCATCCGGCGCAGCCAGCCGCGCGAATGGGCGAACATGCGGTAAGCCTCAAGCACTTGTTTTTGATCTTTATCAAGGCTTTGGGCGGCAAGAAGGTCATCCACCGACACGCGCAATTCGCCAACTGCGGCGCGAATACGCTCCAGCTCGGCCTGCGCATCATCGGCCACGGGGTTGGTGACGACCACGCGCGCCTCATGCAGCCAGACATTGCCTTCGGCACAGCCTTCTTGGCCTGTGGCCCCCCGAAACAGCACGGGTCGTTTGTGTAGCGGACTCAGCGCCTCGCCTTCGCCAAGGAAGGCACCAAGCTCCGTCATCTCGGCCAGAACCATGGCCACGACTTCCAGCGCATAAACCTCATCATCGGAAAACTGGCGGGCGGCCTTGGATTGCACGACCAAGACGCCCAGCTTTTCGCCAACGCGTTGGATTGGCACACCGAGGAAAGACGAATAAATCTCTTCGCCGGTTTCGGGCATGAAGCGAAAGCCCTTTTCCGACGGGGCATTGGCGGTGTTCACCGGAATGGCGCTGCGGGCCACGCGCCCCACCAGGCCTTCGCCCAAACGCAGCCGGGTTTGGTGTACCGATTCCGGCAGCAAGCCTTCGGTTGCGCACAGTTCCAACGTGTCGCTGTCACGGAAAAGGTAGATCGAACACACCTCGGTGTGCATCGAATCCGCGATCAAGCTGGTGATACGGTCCAGCCGTTCTTGGCCATGGCCCGGCTCGGCCAGACTGTCGCGCAAGCGCTTCAAGAGCTTGCGGCTGTCGCTTTCACTGCGTTCTGGCATAGCCCCCCGGTGAATTGGTGGGATGTTTCGCGGATTAACCCGCTTTGTCCAATTCAAAGGCATCATGCAGCGCTTGGACCGCAAGTTCCATATATTTCCGGTCAATCAGGACCGAGATTTTGATCTCAGAGGTGGAAATGACCTTAATATTCACGTTCTCGGCGGAAAGTGCCTTAAACATAGTCGCCGCAACCCCTGCGTGTGACCGCATGCCGATGCCCACGACCGAGATCTTGGCGACATCGCTGTCCACATTCAACTCTTCAAAGTTGATATGGCCTGCGGCCTTGGCATCATCCATCGCTTTGCAAGCACGGGTCACTTGGTTGACCGGGCAGGAAAACGTCATATCGGTGACCGCGCCCACATCGCCTTTTTCAGAGATGTTTTGCACGATCATATCGACGTTCACCCCTGCCTCAGACAGTGGGCCAAAAATGGCAGCGGCAATACCGGGGCGATCGGCCACGGTGACCAGAGTAATTTTAGCCTCGTCGCGCGAATAAGCGACGCCAGACACAACTTTCGATTCCATGATTTCATCCTCGTCACAGACCAGCGTACCAGAGTTTTCAGTGGTGTCTTCAAAAGACGACAGTACCCGCAACCGCACCTTATAGCGCATCGCAAGTTCGACCGAGCGGGTTTGCAGAACCTTGGCGCCCAGTGACGCCAGTTCCAGCATTTCCTCAAAGGCGATTCTATCCAATTTGCGCGCTTTGGAGGTGATGCGCGGGTCGGTGGTATAAATACCATCCACATCGGTATAAATATCGCAGCGTTCCGCCTTGAAGGCGGCGGCAAAGGCTACGGCAGTGGTATCAGACCCGCCACGCCCCAAGGTGGTGATGCGGCCTTCGGGGGAAACCCCTTGAAAGCCCGCGACCACGGCAACCTTAAACCCTTCGGCAAATTTTGCGTTAATATTGTCAGAAGGGATCGACTGGAAACGCGCCGAAGCATGGGCCGACGTGGTGTTGATCGGCACTTGCCAGCCTTGCCAGCTCCGCGCAGGCACGTCCATTTCTTGCAAGGTCAGCGCCATCAGGCCGGCCGTCACATTTTCACCCGATGACACGACCGCATCATATTCGCGTGCATCATACAAAGGCGAGGTGCTTTCGACCCAACCCACCAACTCATTGGTTTTGCCTGACATTGCGCTGACAATGACAATCACGTCATAGCCGCGCTCAACCTCACGCTTGACCTTGGCCGCTGCATTTTTGATGCGCGCCAAGTCGGCCACCGAGGTGCCGCCAAATTTCATTATAAGAAGCGGCATGGATATCCCTCCGGCCCCTAAAGTTCGCGCAGCTTCTATGCGGCAAAACCGGCAGGCGCAAGACCTGCGTCAAAGCGTGCCTTCGCCCTATTTCATCTTGGTCCAAATACCTAAAACCCGGCGCTTGCCAAGGGACCGCCCAGCAAAAATTACAGCGCGCGCCAGCCAATATCACGGCGACAAAACCCCCCGGGCCAATCGATGGCATCAACGATCCCATAGGCGCGTGTCTGTGCCGCCTTCAAGCTGTCGCCCCGTCCGGTCACGTTCAGCACGCGCCCGCCCGTCGCTACAATTTGGCCATCACTTTCGGCGGTGCCTGCATGGAATACCATGTTAAAGCTGTCTTCGGGCAAGCCGTCCAGCCCGCCAATGACACTGCCTTTGGCGTAAGCCCCCGGATAGCCATTGGTCGCCATCACCACGGATAGCGCGTGGTCATCGGCCCAATTGACCTGCGCGCGCGCGAGTTCGCCCTTGGCGCAGGCCAAAAGCAAATCCAACGCTTGCGCGCCCAACCGCATCATCAGCACTTGGCATTCCGGGTCGCCAAAGCGCACGTTATATTCGACCAGCCGGGCCTGCCCATCTTTGATCATCAGGCCTGCATAAAGCACGCCTTCAAAGGGTGTGCCGCGCCGGGCCATCTCGGCCACCGTGGGGCGCACGATTTGGTCCATCGCTTGTGCAAGAATTGCGTCTGTCAGCACGGGGGCCGGGCTATAGGCGCCCATGCCGCCGGTGTTGGGGCCGGTGTCACCATCGCCCACGCGCTTGTGGTCTTGGGCGGTGCCGATGGGCAAGCAATTCACCCCGTCTGATAAGATGAACAGGCTGGCCTCTTCGCCTTCCATGAACTCTTCGATTACCACTTCCGCGCCAGCTGCGCCAAAGGCCCCGCCGAAAATCTCGTCAATGCCATCCAGCGCCTCGGCAAGCGTCATTCCCATAATGACGCCTTTACCCGCCGCCAGCCCATCTGCCTTTATCACCAGCGGCGCGCCTTGTTTGGTCACATAGGCGCGGGCGGATGCCGCATCGGTAAAGCGGGCATAGGTGGCGGTGGGGGCGGCGCAGGCATCGCAGATTTCTTTGGTAAAGGCTTTGGAGGCCTCAAGTTTCGCTGCGGCTTTGGATGGGCCAAACGTTAAAATGCCTGCCGCGCGGGTGGCATCGGCGACACCTTCGGCCAAGGGGGCTTCGGGTCCTACCACAACAAAATCCACTGCGTTTTCTTCGCAAAACACCACAACCGCCGCACCGTCCATGATGTTGATATCGGCACATTCGGCAAGCATCGCTATGCCTGCATTCCCCGGTGCCACGATAATCCGGTCACATTTCGGGTTTTGCTTGATCGCCCAAGCGAGGCTGTGTTCGCGCCCACCGCTGCCCAAAATCAAGATATTCATGACGCGCCTCCCACTTGGCCTTTGTTGGCAAGCGTTCTAGGGTGTGGGCGCGCAGATCACAAGAAGGCGAAAGATGTCGGACCTGTTTGAAGACGGCCCCATTTCCCCCAGCGGCAATTCTCCGGAATTTACGGTGTCTGAACTTTCAGGCGCGGTGAAGCGGGTGATTGAGGGCGAGTTTGGGCTGGTGCGGGTGCGGGGTGAAATTGGCCGCGTGTCGCGCCCGGCGTCTGGGCATATGTATTTTGACCTGAAAGATGACCGCAGTGTGATTGCTGCGATCAGCTGGAAAGGACAAGTTTCCAAAATGCAGGTGCGGCCAGAAGAAGGGATGGAAGTGGTGGCCACGGGCCGGATGACCACCTTTCCGGGCCAATCGAAATACCAGCTGATTGTCGAAGATATCGCACCCGCAGGGGCCGGCGCTTTGATGGCGATGCTAGAGGCGCGGCGCAAAGTGCTGGCGGCGGAAGGTTTGTTTGACGCGGATCGCAAGCGGGATTTGCCTTATTTGCCAAAGGTGATTGGGGTGGTGACCTCACCCTCGGGGGCGGTGATCCGCGATATCTTGCACCGTTTGCGTGACCGTTTTCCGCGCCATGTGCTGATTTGGCCCGTAGCGGTGCAAGGCCAAGCCTGCGCGCCGGAGGTGGCGGCGGCGATCCGTGGGTTTAATGCGATTGAACCGGGCGGGCCTATCCCGCGCCCCGACTTGATTATCGTGGCGCGTGGGGGTGGGTCGCTGGAGGATTTGTGGGGGTTTAACGAAGAGATTGTGGTTCGCGCGGCGGCGGAAAGTGACATTCCGCTGATCTCAGCCGTTGGGCATGAAACCGATACCACCTTGATTGATTACGCCAGTGACAAGCGCGCGCCGACCCCCACTGCGGCGGCGGAAATGGCGGTGCCGGTGCGCATGGAACTGCTGGCGGGGCTTGATGGGCAAGGGGCGCGGTTGTCTCGGGCCATCGTGCAAACCGTGGGGCAACGGGGCCAGCGCTTGCGCGATCTGGGCCGGGCCTTACCGCGATTGGACACGCTGACCCAGGCCGCAGCACAGCGGTTTGATTTGTGGGCGGGGCGTTTGGGCGGGGCATTGGTAATGGCTGCCAGTGCCAAGCGCGGCGCGCTGGACCGGGTGGCGGCCCCGATGCGACCCCGGCTATTGCTAGATTTGGTTGCCCGCAGGCGCGACCGTTTGGATGAGCGGGGCCGCGCGTTGACGCAAGCCCAATTGCTGCGGCTAGAGCGGGCAGGTGAGCGCCTTGCCGCGCGGGCCGAGCGGTTGCAATCGGCCAAGACCAACGCCTTTTCCAAGGCGAGCAGCGAGATTTCAAAGGTACGTGTGCGGTTGAATGGGTTGGATGCGCGCCTGCAAGCCGCGCCGAAACTGCGGCTTGTCGATTTGGGCAAACGGTTGGACGCGTTGGACCGCACGCGCCAAACGCTTGGCTACGCCGAAACCTTGCAGCGGGGCTATGCCGTGGTGCGGGGTGAGGGCGGCGTTGTCACTAGCAAAGCCGCTGCCGAAACCGCAGGGGCGCTGGAGATAGAGTTTCACGATGGGCGCATGGCCTTGGCCACGGGGCCAGCGAAGCCTGTGGCCCCCAAGACGCCGCCCAAAGTGCCACCAGCGGGGCAAGGCAGTTTGTTCTAAAGCGGTTTGCAATCAATCTCAAATCAGATCAAACGCAAAACGCCTTAGAGATGTTCGATTTTTGCAAGGTTAGTGTTGTGGGTGGCACGTATGCTAGAGCAATTGCAGGTGCGTCCGGGTACTCAATGTTCGAAAACTACACCTTATACGCCAACGTCCGGCCCGGTGCAGACCAAGGGGTCGGTGGTTTGCGCGACCTCACTTAGCTCAGTTCCCGGTAAGTCCGAGGCAAAGCGGGCCATCAACTTGCCGCCGTTAAGTTCAAAGGTCCAGCATTGTGGGGTGGCGTCATGTTCATAGACAAAGCAAATCTTACCGGTGTCTTCATACCAATGGCCAATACGGCAGGTATCATCGACAAAGGCCCAGCGGACCCGCCGGTTGGACAGGTATTGTTCAACCCCGTAAACTTGGCCTTCGGACGCATAGGTCAGGGTTTTGCCTGTGGCATACGCCTCAAACTCTTTGCCTGTCATCGTTTGGGCATGGGCCGCCCCGGCTGACAGCAAGGCAAGACTTAGGATGATCGCGCGCATTGGGTAGCCTTTCAAAAACATGATCGCAAGATGCCCCAGATCGGTCGGGATTTCCAGTCACAGGTCTGTTTGTGCCGTTTGCCATTTGTCGAGCCGCCGTGCCATCAGCCGCCGCCACATGCGCGGGGCCAGCGCCAAAGTGCAGCATAAGGGCAGCGGATAGGGCAGGTAGGGCGCATCGCCGCGCGCGGGCAAGCGTAGGGCCGGATAAGGGCGGCTGGGATGGGCGTGATGATCGGAATGGCGCGGCGCGTTCAGCATCAGGGCCGAGGAAAACCAATGTGGCGCGTTCCAACTGTGGCGTTCCGACACGGGTTCCAGCTTGCCATCCGGCTGCATTTTACGAAGCAACCCGTAGTGCTGCACATAATCGGCCAGCAGCAATTGGCTGTGGCCATAGACCCCAAGCGCAAGCCAGACCAGCACGCCAGACAGTCCCGCCACGCCAAACGCTGCGGCGAGTGAGGCTGCCGAAAGGAGTGCATAAACCGCATAAGGATGCAGCCCCTTGTCGCAACGCCGCTGGGTTTCGGCACGCAGCCCGGCCCGGTACGACCCTGCCCAAGCCCGTGGCCAAAACTGATAAAAGCTTTCATTCGCCCGCGCTGTGTTTGGGTCATCGAGACTGGCAGCATAGCGATGATGCACCAGCCGGTGCGCCGAGGCGTGGTGGCCAAAGAACATCGTCGCGTAAACCACCACACCCAAAGCATAAAGCGCGCGGTTGCCCCTATGGATCAGCTCATGCGCGCACGGGTTGGAGACTTGGCCAAACCATTGGCCGGCGGCCAAGGCCAAAAGTGCGCGTTCCCACAGCAAAAGTCCGCTTGGCCCTGCAACCGCCCAAGTGACCAGCGGCAAGGCGATCAGATGCCCCAGCGCCAAGGCGACCAGCAGCGCATCGGCCGCCGGAAACTCAGCCCCTTCGGGCGCGGCGGGCATGACCAATGGGATGAACTGATCCAACAGTGCGGTGAACAGACCCATGTAGAGCAAAGCCAGCACCACCCAAACCCCACCAAACGGCACGGCCAGCGCCAACAGCCACAAGGGCATTAGGGCCGCCAGCGCAAAGAGGGGCATTAAGGGCATGGGTCGGTCCTTTTTGGCGGCGCGCATTTGGCGTGGTAAAGACGTGGTGTTGGGGCATAGCATAGCCTTGGGGCGGTTATTGGAAAGTGAAATGATCCTAAATATTTGGATGGTTTGTGCTGCGGTTTGTGCTGTGGTGTATGGCCTGCGGTTTTGCTGGGCAGAGGGGGCAAGTTGGTCGCGCAGTGCCATCAAGACCAGCGCGATGGCGCTGTTGGCGGTGGCGGGTGCTGTGCTGGGTGGGCCTGTTTTGGTTGTTTTGGGGCTTGGGCTTGGCGCCTTGGGCGATTATTTCTTGTCACGCCCCGGTAGGGCAATGTTTTTGGCGGGAATGGCGGCGTTTGCTCTGGGGCATTTGGCCTATGCGCTCTATTTTGTCGGTTTGACCAATTTTATAGATTCGGCCTACCCGTCTGCTTTTTTCGGGCCGATGGCGGTGGCGCTGGTCTTGCTTGCCGCAACGACCGAAGTTTGGCTGGCACCGCACACGGGCGCGCTGCGCTGGCCGGTACGCGGCTATGTTGTTGTGATCACGCTGATGGGTCTTGCGGGTTTGGCGCAGGCGGCCCCGATAATCTTGGTCGGGGTTGGGTTGTTTATTCTGTCGGATTTGCTGCTGGCGCTTTTGCTATTCGTTATGCCCACGGCCCGGTTTGCATGGGTTTTGGCCATTACGCTGTGGACGGCTTATTGGCTGGGGCAACTTCTGATCTTGCAAGGCGCGCTGGGCGCTGTTTCAGCGGGTTAAGGCCTTTCCCTGCACGGCCGGATTGATTAGGTGGGGATAAAGCCAATTCTTTGCCAATTCCTTGGGGGGCAGCGATGTCATTTTTCAAAAAGCTTCGCGACAAGATGTTTCGCTCGTCGGATAAGATTTCTGATGGGCTGGAGGCTTTGGTTGCTGAGGATGTGGCTGCGGATGCCGCCGTAGACGCGCCCAAAGCGCAAGCCTCAAAAGCTGTGGCCCCCACGCCAGAGGTAGCCAAGCCTGCGGCCGCCCAAACCCCAACAGCCAAGCCTGGCCTTCTGGGCCGACTGATGGGCCAAGCCCCCGATGAAGTGAAACGCGAATTTGACGATGCGATGTTGGAAAGCCTTGAGGAGTTGTTGATTGAGGCGGATATGGGCGTGGATACCGCCCTGCGCGTGACCGCCAATATTGCCGAAGGCCGTATGGGCAAACGGGTCAGCGCGCGCGAGATCAAACAAGCCTTGGCGGATGAGGTGGGCCGAATTATGGAACCCGTCGCGCGGCCCATGCCGATCTACGCCAAACGCCCGCAGGTGGTGTTGGTTGTGGGGGTGAATGGGTCCGGCAAAACCACGACCATTGGCAAGTTGGCAAGTCAGTTTAAGGCGGCGGGCAAATCTGTGGTGATTGCGGCAGGCGATACGTTTCGGGCTGCCGCGGTGGAGCAGTTGCAGGTTTGGGGCGACCGCGCTGGTGTGCCGGTGCTGACGGCCCCCGAAGGGTCTGACCCGGCCAGCCTTGCCTTTGACGCGATGACAAAGGCGCAGGAAAGTGGTGCGGATTTGTTGCTGATCGACACGGCGGGGCGTTTGCAAAACCGCGCGGATTTGATGGAGGAATTGACCAAAATTGTCCGCGTGATCCGCAAAAAAGACCCCGAAGCGCCGCACAACACCTTGTTGGTTTTGGATGCGACCACCGGCCAAAACGCGATCAATCAGGTTGAGATTTTTCGCAAACTTGCCGATGTGTCGGGGCTTGTGATGACCAAGCTGGACGGCACGGCCAAAGGCGGCGTGCTGGTGGCACTGGCCGATAAGTTTGGCCTGCCGATCCATGCGATTGGGGTGGGCGAGCAAATTGATGACCTTGCCGCGTTTGATCCGCAAGAGTTTGCGGCGGCGCTTGTTGGGATTGATCCGTGAGGCTGGGTTTGGCTCGGGCCAGTGTGCTCGGCTTGCCAAGAATAGACCGCGTATGAGCGATTGGATCCGGTCGCTTGAAGGCACGGCTGCGGGCCATGATCTTGCCTTGGCGTTGGCTTTGCTGGCGGCTGTTTTGCATGCGCTTTTTGGGGCATTGCAAAAGGGCAAGCATGACCCGTGGATGTCGCGCACGGCTATTGATATCAGCTATGCGTTGATTGCGGCCCCGTTTGCTTTGTTTGTCGTGCCGTGGCCGGAGCCGCATATGTGGGCGATTTTTGCGGGCGCGATGGTGATACATGCGGGGTACAAATACCTGCAAGCGATGACCTACAGCCGAGGGGCCTATACGGTGGTTTATCCGGTGGTACGGGGGACGGGGCCGTTGTTTGCGGTGCTGGGGGCGATGGTTTTGTTTGATGAGCATTTCACCCTTGGTCAGTGGCTGGGGCTTTTGGTGTTGTTGGTGGGGATTTTTGGACTGGCGGCCTATAACTTGCGCTATGTTGTGGTGGCGCGTGAGACGCTGGTGCAGGCGCTGGGCTATGCGGTGGCCACGGGGGCATTTGTGGCGCTTTACACGACTTACGATGCGTATGGCATCCGCGCGACCTATGATCCGTTCACCTTTCTTGCGTGGTTTTTCATGCTGGACGGGTTTTTCATGCCGCTGGTGATGCGGCGCGAATTGGCGGTCTTGACGCGGGAAGCGGCGGTGCCTTTGTTCAAGCGCGGCGTTTTGGGGGCCTTTGTTGCATTTTTCAGTTTCGGCTCCATCTTGATGGCAACCCGGTTGGATAAAGTGGGCGAGGCGGCGGTGCTGCGCGAAACCTCAACCGTTTTTGCGGCATTGATAGGTTGGTTGGTGCTGAAAGAACGGGTAACAAAGGCGCAACTGGGTCTGATGGCTCTGATCGCGGCGGGTGCTGTGATCGTGGAAATGATGGGATAAGACATGGCGGAACGAAAGATCAGTGGCGGGTTGAAGCTGCTTTTGGAACTTGGCCCGGTGGCTGCGTTTTTCATTGGCTATGTTAAGCTGAAGGGAGAGGTTTTTACCTTTGGCGGCACCGAATATGACGGGTTCATCGTGGTCACGGCGGCGTTTATTCCGCTTATTTTGTTGTCGACCGGGATTTTATGGGCGCTGACGGGCAAGCTGTCTAAAATGCAAATCATGACCGTGGTTTTGGTTGTGGTTTTTGGCGGGCTGTCGGTTTGGCTGAATGATGAGCGGTTTTTCAAGATGAAACCGACGATGATTTACGCGCTTTTCGCGGCGATCCTTGGATTTGGATTGTGGCGGGGCGAGTCTTATTTGAAGACCTTGATGGGGGAAATCTTGCCTATGGAGCAGGTGGGATGGATGATTTTGACGAAGCGGTTGGTGATGTTTTTTGCCTTGCTGGCCGTGCTGAATGAGGTGGTGTGGCGCGGGTTTTCGACGGAGGTTTGGGTCAATTTCAAAACCTTTGGCCTGACTGCGGCCTTGTTTTTGTTTTTCATGACCCAATCGCAGCTTTTTGCCAAATACGGGGTCGAAAAGGCGGATGAGGATGCGTGAGATTCGCACGCGAATACTTTTATAAGTCTCTGATATAAAATAAAATTCATAATTTTATTTACTTGAAATTAACCCGCGTTCGCAGTGTGACGATCGCAGGATTTTGGTATGCATCGTCCAAGATACCGCTGCAATTGCGCCCAACTACCGCCCGATTTTACCCCTAGCTCTGAGCCTGAGTTAAGGATGAGGAAGGCTGTTATGGGCGGGCAAATTTTGTTGGCGTTGCAGATTTTTGCAGCGCTTTTTGTAAAAATACCGATGATTGAGGCACGCGCTATGTTGCCCTCGGCGGCTTTGCTGATTGCGTTTCCTGTTGGGGTTGCGCTGTGGCCTGAACAGCCGGGCTTGGCCTTTGCCGTGGCGTTTGTGCTGTGCCTTGCTGCGCAGTTTTCATTGCGCGCGCGACCGCTGCAAACGCAGGGGATGGCGGCGCGCAGGCGATTGAAACTGGTGTTTTTGATCCCGGCGGCGGTGCTGTTGGCGGCCGATTACCCTGCGCTGTTGCAGCATGTACCCAGCGTTATCTCGGCTGGGTTTGTGGGGCTGTTTGCGATGGATATGATGGACGGCAGCTATAGGACTGCGCGAGACTATTGGCCGGGCAAGATGTTTGCGCCCTATGCCCGCGAATTGACCCAAGCGATGCTGGTGTTGCATTTGAATTACATTTTGCTGAACGAAACCATGATCGAGGTGGCGTCGCTGGAGGGGTGGATGGTGTTTTATGCCTTTTTGCCGATCGTGCATCATGTGTTGGTGACGGCGATGTTTCGCACGGTGTTTTGGCTGACGCCAAAGCCGGGGCAGGATGAGCGCTGAGGGTTTGTGCCGTGGTTTCGGGTTGCTAAGGCGGTTTTTGGATATTTGTGAACAGATGATGGGGGGCGCCGGGATTGGGCGCCCCTGTTTGTTTTACGGCTTTTTGCCGAACATGTTGTTTTGGGCAGCTTTGTCTTTGGTCACGTCGCGGCGCAGATCGGCGGCCAGCGCGCGGCCTGCGATGACGCCGGGGCGGGCGGACAGAGTGTTTAACCAGCGCGCGAGGTTGGGTTTATCATCCAGCGTTTGCTCTTGTCCTTCCCACAGAGAGGCCCAGCCCCAGCAACTGATATCAGCGATGGAGAGGAAATCGCCGGCGAGGTATTCGGTTTTTGCAAGCTGGCGGTCCATCACGCCGTAAAGCCGTGCGGTTTCCGTGCGGTAGCGGTTTTTGGCATAGGGCAGGTCTTGGGGAGGGTCCATCGCGGGGGCGTATTTCAAGAAGTGGTGGGTTTGGCCTGCCATTGGGCCAAGGCCGCCCATTTGCCACATGAGCCATTGGTCTGTGCTTATCCGGTCGCGTTCGGTTTTGCCGTAAAACGTGCCGGTTTTGCGGGCGAGATATTGCAGGATGGCACCGGATTCGAAGATGGAAATGGGCGCGCCATCGGGGCCATTTGGGTCTGTGATTGCGGGCATCCGGTTGTTGGGTGCGATTTTCAGAAACGCGGGCGTGAATTGATCGCCTGCACCAATATTGATGAGGTGGAGGGTGTAGGGCAGGGCCATTTCCTCTAGTGCGATGGAAATTTTCCAGCCGTTTGGGGTGGGCCAATAGTAGAGATCAATGGGGTTTTGCATGAGAGGCTCCTGTCTTTGCGGATATAGAACCCCAAAATTTGAGGGACGGGAAGGGGCGTTGACCTTTTGGGCGAGGCGGCGTATTTGAAGGTGTGGCGCTTTGTTACCGGATTGCGGGCCACGTTAAATAAACCGCTAAAGAGGTTTCGGGATTTGCCCCGGCACCTTTTTGGGTTGCCGGGTTTTTCTTTGGGCTGTTTCAAAAGCAGGGGACCACGCGAATGACGAAAGAGTGGAAAACACGCACCCAACTGGTGCATGAGGGCAGCCGCCGCAGCCAATATGGCGAGATGGCGGAGGCGATCTTTCTGACGCAAGGCTTTGTCTATGACAGCGCGGAGGCGGCTGAGGCGCGGTTTATTGAGGCGGGCGAGGATGAGTTTATCTATGCCCGCTATGGCAACCCGACGGTGCGGATGTTTGAGGAACGGATTGCCGCGATTGAAGGGACCGAAGACGCCTTTGCCACGGCAAGTGGGATGGCGGCGGTATCGGCGGCGCTGACCTCGATGTTGAAGGCTGGGGATCATGTGGTCAGTTCCCGCGCGTTGTTTGGGTCGTGTTTGTATATTCTGGAAGAGGTTTTGACGCGGTTTGGCGTGCGCGTGACCTTTGTGGACGGGCCGGATTTGGCGGCTTGGGAGGCGGCCTGTGTGCCCGGTACCAAGGCGGTGTTTTTTGAGTCGATGTCGAACCCGACGCTGGAACTGATTGATATTGAGGCGGTATCTGCGATTGCCCACAATGTTGGGGCGATTGTGGTGGTGGACAATGTGTTTGCCACACCGATATTTTCGCGCGCGGTGGCGCAAGGCGCAGATGTGGTGGTCTATTCCACGACCAAGCATGTGGACGGGCAAGGCCGTGCTTTGGGCGGGGTGATTTGCGGGACAAAAGCGTTTATTCGCAAAGTGGTAGAGCCGTATATGAAGCATACTGGCGGGTCGATGAGCCCGTTTACGGCGTGGATTATGCTGAACGGAATGGTAACGCTGGACCTGCGCTGCCGCGCGATGGCCGAGGCAGCGGCGCGGATTGCGGCTGGGTTGGAGGGGGATGCGGCGTTGGTGCAGGTGATCTATCCGGGGCTTTATAGTCATCCGCAGGCTGACCTCGCGGCGCGGCAGATGGGGTCGGGCGGCACGATGTTGGCCTTTGAGATTAAGGGCGGCAAAGAGGCGGCGTTTCGCTTTATGAACGCGTTGGATATTATCAAAATTTCCAACAACTTAGGGGATGCCAAGACGATTGCGACGCACCCCTATACCACCACGCACCAGCGGTTGCCTGAAGCGCAAAAAGCAGCGCTTGGGATCACGCCGGGGCTGATCCGGTTGTCGGTTGGGTTGGAAGACCCGGATGATTTGATCGCGGATCTGAAGGCGGGGTTGGCGGCGGTTTAGGCGGGAGTTTAAACCGGGGTTCATTGAGGCAGTCGCTTGGCCGGTTCGGACCTGCTATGCTGGGGCCAGATTGTTGGACCAAATATTTGCTATTTGGGGGCTGCAACCCTAGATCGTCTCAAAAGGCCTTGGTTTAAGGCTGGAACAATGAGGAAGCTGCGATGAACATTCATGCGCCAGAGGTGGATGCGGCCCCAACCCGGCAAGAGGCCGAGGCGGCGGCGGCGGTGTTGCGTGCTTGGGCGGCATCTGCTGACCCGACTGCGCGGGCCGATGGTGTGGAGTATCCTGTTTTTTCAACAGTTTACCCAGAAAATTTCAAGGTTGATGCGGCGTATAAGGCCAGCTTGCCCGATTTGCAGAACGGCCCGTCCAGCCTGATCGTTGGGGAAAAGACGCTGATCCAGCATGTCGGGATTTCCAACTTCCGGCTGCCTATTCGGTACCATACCCGTGACGGGGCCGATGTGATGCTGGAAACCAGTGTTACCGGTACGGTGAGTTTGGAGGCCGAGAAAAAGGGCATTAATATGAGCCGCATCATGCGGTCGTTTTATGCCTATGCCGAAAAATCTTTCAGTTACAAGGTGATACAGCGCGCTTTGGAGGATTATAAACGCGATCTGGACAGTTTTGATGCCCGTATCCAGATGCGCTTTTCCTTTCCGATGAAGGTAGAGAGCCTGCGGTCGGGGCTGTCGGGCTGGCAGTATTATGACATCGCGCTGGAATTGGTCGATGTGGGCGGCCAGCGCAAAACCATCATGCATTTGGACTATGTTTATTCCAGTACTTGCCCCTGTTCGTTGGAGCTGTCTGAACATGCCCGGCGCACGCGGGGGCAGTTGGCCACGCCGCACAGCCAGCGGTCGGTGGCACGTATTTCGGTTGAGTTGGTAGGCGATAAATGCTTGTGGTTTGAAGACCTTATCGATCTGGCTCGCGCAGGTGTGCCGACAGAAACCCAAGTCATGGTCAAGCGCGAGGATGAACAGGCCTTTGCCGAATTGAACGCCGCCCATCCAATTTTCGTGGAAGATGCGGCGCGCAGTTTTTGCGCAAGTTTGCAGGCCGATCCGCGCGTGGGCGATTTTAGAATCGTCGCGAGCCACCAAGAAAGTCTGCACAGTCATGATGCTGTTAGCGTGCTGACGATTGGGGAAACATTTGCTGCGACCAGTCTTGATCCCAAGCTGTTCACGACATTGTTTCATGTCGGTTAATTTGGCCCGAAATTTGGCCAATTGACGTTCTTGTGGCACAGGATTACCGCTGTCGTTTATGATCGACATTCGCCCCGTTGCCTATGTGATCGGGCGCATCCTGATCGTGCTCGCCATCTTGATGTTGGCGCCGGCGCTGGTTGATTTGGGCGATGGGCTGCACAATGGCTTTCGCATAATGGAAGCGGCGATTCTTACCGGATTTATTGGGCTTTGCGTGGTTTTAAGCTCGAAAAACGCCTTGCGAGGCAACCTTTCGGTAAAGCAAGCCTATCTGCTGACCACCGGGATTTGGGTTCTGGTGCCGGCCTTTGGCGCGCTGCCGTTTTGGATGGGCGAACCGCATTTGCGATTTTCGGATGCGTATTTTGAGGCGGTGTCGGGCATTACCACCACGGGGTCGACGGTTATCTACGGGCTGGACGACTTGCCTGCAGGCATGAACCTGTGGCGCGGTATGCTCAACTGGCTGGGTGGCTTGGGGATTGCGTTTATAGCGATGATCTTTTTGCCGTTGATGCGCGTGGGGGGGATGCAGTTTTTCCGCACCGAAGGCTTTGATACCTTTGGAAAAGAGCTTCCGCGCGCCGCTGATCTGGCGATTGAATTGGCGCGGGTTTATACATTGCTGACGATCGCCTGCATTCTGAGCTATGGGTTGATCGGCATGAGCGCCTTGGATGCGATTGTGAACGGTGCCGCGACCATCGCCACGGGTGGGTTTTCACCGTCCGATATTTCGTTTGAGAAATATTCTGGCGCAGGAGAATATATGGGTGCGTTTTACATGATCCTCGGATCCTTGCCCTACGTGCGCTATGTTCAAATGATAAAAGGGGACGCACGGCCCTTTTGGAAAGATGAGCAGGCGCGTGCCTATGTCCGCTGGCTTGCGGCTGCGATTGTGATGGTGACGGTGTGGCAAGTGGCCCATACCGACATGCCGTGGGAACCTGCGTTTCGGCAAAGTCTTTTCAATTTGACCTCTATCATGTCTGGGACCGGGTTCTTTTCCGGGTCTTTCCCCGGATGGGGCAGCTTCATGTTGATCGTGGCGTTTGTGATCGGGGTGATCGGCGGCTGTTCAGGATCATCTGCCGGAGGGGTCAGCGTGTTTCGCGTGCAGGTCGCGATGGCGGCAATTCGGGCGCATTTAACCCAAATAACCAGTCCAAACACAGTCGCCACCGTTAAATACCAAGGCCGGAGGGTTGAAAATGACGTGTTGAACGGTCTGATCTTGTTTTTTGCCGGCTATATTTTGTTGTTGGGCATTTTCACAGTTGGCGTATCATTGACGGGCGTTGATACGGTATCAGCCCTGTTTGCTGTCTGGACCTCGATGGGCAATATCGGCTACGGCATTGGCCCGTTGGTGCTGCGCACGGGGACGTTCATTGATTTTCCGCAAGGGGCGATTGCGATTATGACGGTGGCAATGCTGCTGGGGCGGCTGGGGTTGCTGGCGATTTTGGTGATCGTGCTGCCCAGCTTTTGGCGGCGCTAAACAAATGGCGCGCGGCAAAGAGTTGACAGTGGCCCTTGCGCGCTTCAAATGCTGCTGCATGATTGAACTTCGCCCTGTTGGATATATCATTGGTCTGTTGCTCGCCACTTTGGGGGCGATGATGCTGTTTCCAATGGCCTTGGATTATTTTTCGGGCGATGACAATTGGATGGCGTTTTTGGAATCGTCGGTGCTGACCTGCCTTATTGGCGCGCTTTTGTCAGTGTCTTGCGCCAATAGCTCCAAGCGCGGCAGCGGCATTACCTTGCGCCAGAGTTTTGTTTTGACCACCGGTACGTGGGTGATGTTGCCGCTGTTTGGCGCCTTGCCGTTTATTATCGGTATGCCGGAGGCAACCTTCACCAACGCGGTGTTTGAGGCGGTGTCGGGCATGACCACCACAGGCACCACGGTGTTTTCGGGGCTGGATGATCTGCCGCCCGGCGTGAACCTGTGGCGCGGCATTTTGCAATGGCTGGGGGGCTTGGGGATTGTCATCGTGGCGCTGATCTTTTTGCCGGTGATGAAGGTTGGCGGGATGCAGTTTTTTCGATCAGAAGGCTTTGATACGCTGGGAAAAATCTTGCCGCGCGCGCTGGACATCTCATCCGCCCTGATCCAGATTTACATCGTTTTGACGGTGGCCTGTGCCACCGCCTATTTCGCCTTGGGGATGAGCGGGTTTGACGCTGTGGTGCATGCGTTGACCACGGTATCGACCGGTGGGTTTTCCAGCTCAGACATCTCCTTCGGGAAGTTCGAACATTCGATGGAGCTGGTGGCGATTGTGTTTATGTTGCTCGCCTCGTTACCGTTTATCCGGTTTGTGCAGATGTCGCAGGGCAATTTCACCCCGATCTGGCGCGATGCGCAGGTGCGGGCCTATCTGCGCTGGAACGCCTATGCCGCCCTCGCGGTGACAGCCTATGAAATGTATCATTTCGACCGCCCGTTTCTGGAATCGATCCGTGAAAGCAGTTTCAACATTGTTTCTACCTTTTCCGGCACGGGGTTTGCGTCGGTGGACCTGTCAACCTGGGGGCCGTTTCCGTTTGTGGTGCTTATCATGGTTGGGCTGATTGGGGGCTGCACGTCGTCGACCGGGTGTTCGGTCAAGGTGTTTCGGTACTTGATCTTGTTTGAGGCGATTAAGGTGCAGGTCCGGCGATTGCACAGTCCGTCTGCGATGCTGGATGTGCGCTATGAAGGCCGTCGGGTTGGGGAGGATGTGATCAATTCGGTGATCGTGTTTTTCACGCTTTTCATCCTGACATTCGGGGTGGCTGCGGTGGCTTTGTCCTTGACCGGGCTGGAAACCAAGACCGCGTTCACCGCCGCTTGGACTGCCGTGGCCAATGTCGGCCCCGCTTTTGGCCCGGAGGTTGGGCCAACAGGTGCTGTTGACGGCTTTCCCGCCCCCGCGCGCTGGATCATGATCGCGGGCATGCTGGTGGGCCGGTTAGAGCTTTTGTCGGTTTACGTGCTGTTTCTGGCGCGGTTTTGGCGGAACTAAAGCGCGCTTCTTAACATCATCTTTGCAAAAATACTCAAAACCCGGCGCTGGCCAAGCGTGCTACGTTTTGGCCTTTCGCGAAACCCCAAGTCTTAGTCCCAGCATGACACCAGTACCGTCAGCGAGGTTGCCAGATCGGTCAGGTCTTCGGGCGGCAAAGCGCCTTGGCGGGCTGCGGTTTGAGGGGTCACACCGGCGGCAGCCAGCATGGTCTTGATGCTTGCGGCATTGGCTAAAAACGACACCTCGGCAGGTAGCACGCGGTTGCCCGTGGTGGCGGGCAGCAGCATTCCTAGAACGGCGCCTGTGCCATCGACCACAGGCCCACCCGCATCGCCGGGCAAGGAGGTCAGCGACAAGCGCGCGATGCCTGCCTCGCCTGACAAGCCTTGGGTATCTTCGACCGCGCCATAAGTCAGGGTGGGCGAGGGTAAGGCGTCTTCATAGCTGTAACCGGCCAGCGCCACCTCGGTGCCGATCCGCAACGCGTCGGCCTCAAAGGCGGCGACATGGCGTGGGGCCAAGGGCTTTTGAGGGGTCAGCAGGGCAAGGCCGGTGGCCGCGTCTTGGGTGGTAATCACCGCCTCAATGTCGCGGTCGATGGTGATGCGGGCGCAGTTTTGCAGCGCCCCGGTTGTGGTTAGAACGGTCCCGGTTTGGGACACAAAAAACCCGCTGCGTGATAGGCGCGGTTTGCGCACTTCCATACCCGCAAGTAGGCTGCGGCGCTGCGCATCATCCAAGGACACGAGGCCCGGATCCAGCGCGCGGCCACCAATGGTTTTGAAACTGGCCTGCATGGCGGCCAACGCGCGGCCGGCCTTGTCTGCCGCGGCAGGGGTCCAGACCAGCATATAGCCTTTGATCAACCCGCCGCTGAGTTCTGCAAACGAATGTGAGGCGACGCTGTCGCCTGTGGCGTTGATGGTAAAGCCACGCTCGGTCAGGCTGCGCTCACCAGTGCCTGGCACCACTTCCAGAGTTTGCAAAATGTCATACAGTCCGCGCAGCGTGGCGCGGTCGCCGGGTTCGGAAATCAGCACAACGCGCAGGCCAGACCCATCTTTTTCAGCAAAATGCACGAAAGGCGGCTCATAATGGTCAAAGACCACCAGCGCCATCGGCAAGGTTAGCTCTATCCCGGCCTCTTGTTCAACAATGGTTGCAAGGCCCAGTTCTGCGACAATTACCGCACGGGTGCTGGCGATTTGGGCGCGTTGCGCGGTGGACATCACGCCAGTTGCTTCAAACCCGTTCGCCTCTTGCCATGCGGCCATTGAGGCGCGGGTGCCTCGGCCAAAGGCGCCATCAATTGCTGCATCGTAAAAGCCGAACCATTGCAGGTCGGATTGCAGGGCTTGGCGTTCGTCGCGCGACAAAGCGGCCTCGGCGCGTTGAGCTTCGGCGAGGGTTTCGACAGGTTCGGGTGGCAAGACAATTTCGGGCGTAGCTGCTGGGGCTGCGGCAATTTCTGTGCTTGTGGCGTCGTTGGTGGGTGCGGCCTCGGGTGCTGGGGTCAACGCTTCGGTTGTCACGGTTTCAGGGATGGCGGCACCGGGTGCGGCGGTTGTTTCGGCTGGTTGGCTCAAGCCTGCACCGATCAGCGGCGCTGTGGCGGGGTCTTGGCCTACGGGCCAAAACGCGCCCCGGTATTGGTCGCCTGCGGCGATAAAGCTGTCTGCCGGGATCAGGTTATCGCGGCGCAGGTCGCTTAGCCGCGCAATCGCGCCGTCTGGATCATAAGGGCCAAGGGCTATCGCGTACCAGCCAGAGGCCATTTGAAACCCTGCGACATCGTTAAACGCGCTTGAGTACGCGCGGGCGCGCGCTTCGGCCCCGGCTAGGGTTGGCTGTGCTTCGATCTGGACCCAAGCACGGGTTTGGGCCGCAGCGACATTCGCCCCGAGACTAACAAACACAAGGGCGAAAAGGGCGATAAGATGGCGCATGACAAACCCGCTTTGGTAAAAACAAATGACGACTGGTTTGCGAAAGCACAAATTTAAGCGATTTACCAGACTATCCGGCGGTTTTCCCCGTATTTTGCGGGGTTTGATGGCCCTTGGATACACATCGCTCCATTGACCCTGTGCGCCGCTTTGCCTATGCACGGATTTGCCTGTAAACGAGGGCCAATCGAGGCCCGCACAAAGCCCCATCCAACCCCAAAAGGGACAGCCATGACCCAAACGCCGCTTGCCGCCCCCCGCAGTTTTCAAGAGATCATCTTGCGGTTGATGACTTATTGGGCCGGCAAAGGCTGCGCGGTGTTGCAACCTTACGATATGGAAGTGGGGGCCGGGACGTTTCACCCGGCGACGACGTTGCGGTCTTTGGGGGCGAAACCTTGGGCTGCGGCCTATGTGCAGCCGTCCCGCCGCCCGACCGATGGGCGCTATGGCGAAAACCCCAACCGTTTGCAGCATTATTACCAGTATCAGGTGCTGATAAAGCCCAGCCCGCCAGATTTGCAGGCGCTTTACTTGGGGTCTTTGGCCGCGATTGGCATTGATATGGACCTGCATGACATTCGCTTTGTTGAGGATGATTGGGAAAGCCCGACCCTTGGCGCGTGGGGTCTGGGTTGGGAAGTGTGGTGTGATGGCATGGAAGTGAGCCAGTTCACCTATTTCCAACAGGTTGGCGGGCATGATTGCCACCCGGTTTCAGGTGAGCTGACCTATGGGTTGGAACGGCTTGCGATGTATATTCTGGGCGTCGATCATGTGATGGATATGCCCTATAACGACCCCGATGCGGCGATTGCGTTGAGCTATGGCGATGTGTTTCGCCAGACCGAACAGGAATATAGCCGCTGGAACTTTGACCAAGCCGACACTGCGATGCTGCTATCGCATTTTGTCGATGCCGAGGCCGAATGTGACCGGATTTTGAGCGCGGATGATGTGGATAGCGCGGGGCGGCGCATTATCATGGCGCATCCGGCCTATGATCAATGCATCAAGGCCAGCCATTTGTTCAACCTGCTGGATGCGCGCGGGGTGATTTCGGTCACCGAGCGCCAAGCCTATATTGGCCGGGTGCGCGCCTTGGCGAAACGCTGTGCCGATGCGTTTGTGCGGACGGATGCGGCGGGTGGTGCGGCAGAATTGGAAACCCCCGAATTGGAAACGCTGTGATAGGCAAAATCTTTGTAGGTGTGATCGTGATATCGGCATTATTGGCAGGCGCTGCCCTCTATTATTTGCAGGTTTATGGCTATTATTATGAGGTGAAGGCCAGCACGCCCGCCGCCGAAATTCGCATGACAACGATGGACGGCGTGGCCGAGCCTGTGTTGATCGAAGGGTTTGAAGGCATCAATGCCGACAGTTCGCCCATTCGGTTTCGCGCCTGTTTCCGCACCCCGCAAAGCATGGCGATGCTAACCGAAACCTACCGGATTTATGACGGTGCAACGCCGTTGGTTGCCCCCGGCTGGTTTGGCTGCTTTGACGCCAATGCGATTGGCGAGGCGCTGGAACAAGGCCGCGCGGTGGCCTATTTGGGCGAGGAAAACATCACCTATGGCATCGACCGGGTGGTCGCCATTATGGACGATGGCCGCGCCTTTGCGTGGAACCAGATCAACAAATGCGGGGCCGTTGTGTTTAACGGTGAACCTGCGCCTGAAGACTGCCCCGCCCCACCAGCCGTGACGCCAAAGGAATAAACCGATGCCTGATATGCTGTTAGAATTGTTTTCCGAGGAAATCCCCGCCCGTATGCAGGCGCGTGCGGCGGCGGATTTGAAGAAACTGGTGACCGATGGGTTGGTCGAGGCGGGGTTAACCTATGCCAGTGCCGGCGCGTTTTCGACGCCGCGCCGCTTGGTGCTGACGATCGACGGGCTGCTGGGGATGAGCAAGCCTGTGCGTGAAGAGCGCAAAGGGCCGAAAGCCGATGCGCCCGATGCGGCCTTGCAGGGATTTTTGCGCTCTACCGGGCTTACGCGTGACCAGTTGGAGCTGCGTGACGACAAAAAGGGGCAGGTGTTCTTTGCCGTCCTGGAAAAGCCGGGGCGGGCAGCCCCTGTGATTATCGCTGAGGTGGTTGAGGCTGCGATTCGCAATTTTCCATGGCCAAAGTCGATGCGCTGGGGGACGGGGACATTGCGCTGGGTGCGGCCTTTGCATTCCATCCTGTGTGTGCTGTCGGATGAAGGGGGCACGGAGGTTGTGCCGATCACCGTCGATCATCTGACCTCTGGGAACACGACACATGGCCACCGCTTTATGGCCCCCGCGTGCCTTACGGTGACTGGGTTTGAGGATTATAGCGTCAAGCTGCGCCGGGCGTTTGTGATGCTGGATGCGGCCGAGCGGGAGGCCGCGATTTGGCAAGACGCGCAGAACCAAGCCTTTGCGGCGGGGCTGGAGATTGTACCCGATGCGGGGCTGTTGAGTGAGGTTGCAGGGCTGGTGGAATGGCCCGTTGTGCTGATGGGCCGGATTGGCGAGGCGTTTTTGGGGCTGCCTGCCGAAGTTTTGCAAACCTCGATGCGGGAACATCAAAAGTTTTTCTCGGTCCGTAACCCCAAGACCGGGCGGATCGAAGGGTTTGTGACCGTGGCCAACCGTGAGACGTCCGACCAAGGGGCGACCATTTTGGCAGGCAATAACAAGGTGCTGTCGGCGCGGCTGTCGGATGCGAAATTCTTTTGGGAGAATGATCTGCGCAAGGTGAACGCCGTGGGGCTGGAAGGCATGGGCGCGGGGCTTGCCAATGTGACCTTCCACAACAAGCTTGGCTCGCAAGCCGACCGCGTGGCGCGGATTGAGGCGCTGGCGCGTGAAATTGCACCGATGGTCGGGGCTAAACCCGATTTGGCGGCGGAGGCTGCGCGCATCTGCAAGGCCGATCTGCAATCGGCGATGGTTGGTGAATTCCCCGAGCTGCAAGGCCTGATGGGCCGGTATTATGCGCAGGCGGCGGGCCATGATGATGGCGTGCCCGAGGCGTGTGAGATGCATTACAAACCGCTGGGGCCAACGGACGCGGTGCCAACGGGGCCGGTTTCGGTGGCCGTGGCGTTGGCTGACAAGATCGACACGCTGACCGGGTTTTGGGCGATTGATGAAAAGCCTACGGGGAGTAAAGACCCTTATGCGCTGCGGCGGGCGGCGTTGGGGGTTATTCGGTTGGTGCTGGGGAATGGGGCGCGGCTGTCGTCAGTTGACATTTTTACCCGAAGCGTCTCAAAAATATATGACTTCCTTGGCTCCCGAACGGTCGACGACGTTTTAAACTTCGATGACGTCTCTAACGTTGACGAGATTGGTCAAACGCCTGTTGCGTCGCAAAAGAAAGTGGTGCTCGACCTCCTCACCTTCTTCCACGACCGCCTAAAAGTCTTCCTAAAAGATGAAGGCATCCGCCACGACATCATCGACGCTTGCATTGCGATGCCCGGAAACGACGACCTAACCCTCCTTGTCAACCGCGCCCGCGCGCTGAACGTGTTTATCGCAACCGAAGATGGCACCAACCTGCTGCAAGGTTTTAAACGCGCCAATAACATCCTGACCCAAGCAGAAACCAAGGATGGCGTTGAATATTCCTACGGTGCCGATATCAAATTCGCGGAAACTGACGAAGAACGCAGCCTGTTTGCAGCCCTAGATACGGCGGAAACCACGATCAAACCTGCGATGGAAACCGAAGATTTCGCCACCGCCATGGCCGAGCTCGCCAAACTTCGCGCCCCCATCGACGCGTTCTTCAACACAGTTCAGGTCAATGCCGACAGTGAAGTCATTCGCCGCAACCGCCTGAACCTTTTGCACCGCATCCGTGCCGCCTGCGCGCCCGTGGCCGACCTAACCAAAATCGAAGGCTAAAACGATTTGCGTTTGACCTAGCCAAGCAGATCAAACGCAAACCCAAAGTGCAACAAAATATCGACCTGCCTTGTTCGGCCCGCAAACTGGGTCCGACAAGCCCGCACACCTTCCCCCCATCATCTGTTCAAAAATATCCTCGGGGGGAAGGGTTTGCCCTATCGCAAACCCTGTTGGGGGGCAGACAGCCCCCCTCTGCGGCCCCATTGCAAGCGCAACACCTGAAAAGCTTGCGCGACAGGCCATTCCGCGTATGGTGCATCTGAAAATGACAGGATTGCCGCAGTGCAGAAACTCGACCCGATCACCGACTTCATCGAAATTACGCCAGCGGCCAATATTGCCACCGAAAGTCACGGTTGGCGGGCGAAATGCCTGCAACGGTTGGTGCGGTTGGATATGCCGGTGCCGCGCACGGTGTCGCTGCCTGTATCGACGGTGCGGGGCATTGCTGCGGGGCGGTCTTTGGATTGCAACGGGGTTTTGGCGCATTTCGGCGCAGCGCCGTTGGTGTCGGTTCGGCCAAGCCCGGCCAACCCTGATTGGGGCGGGCCGTCGACGGTGCTAAATATCGGGATGAACGCGGCTCGGCATGCAGCCTTAGTTGAAACCCAAGGCCAAGCGGCGGCAGATGCGCTCTACCTTCGATTTGTGCAAGGATATGCGGTCAATGTCGCCCGGCTTGACCCTGATATGTTCGAAATTGCTGAGCCTTCGGCGCAAGCGTTGCGCGATGCCTTGCGGGCTTACCGCGATGAAATGGACGAAGATTTTCCCGAAGACCCGGCGCGCCAACTTGCCGATGTGCTGCGGTCTATGGCGCGGGCTTGGGAGGGCACCTCTGCCCGCTTGCTGCGCCAATCCAAAGGTGCGCCCGAAGATGCAGCGCTTGGGCTGATTGTCCAAGGCATGGCGCAAGGGTTTGGCCAAGGCGTATCGGGCAGCGGGATGATCCAATTTGTTGATCCGGTCACGGGGCTGGAACAGGTGACGGGCCGCTTTTTGGGCCAAAGCCAAGGCAGCGATATAAAGGCGCGGGGGGCGGATGCGATTTACCTGACGCATGACCCGCGCGGGCCGTCGCTAGAAGACCTCGCACCCGAAGCGTTTGAAAGCCTTGCGCAGCAAGGATCGGCCTGCCGCGCCAAGTTGCGCGAAGAGATGCAGATCGAATTTACGATTGATGATAGTGTCTTGGCGGTCATTGATGCTGTGCGTGTGCCGCGGTCTAGCCGAGCAGGTTTGCGGATTGCTGTGGATTTGGCCAAGGATGGCATCATCACCCGCGAAGAGGCGATTTTGCGGGTAGAACCGCGCGCTTTGTCTGAGCTTTTGCACCCGCAGGTCGATCCGCGCGCCCCGCGCGATGTGATCGGGCGCGGGATTGCAGCCAGTCCGGGCGCGGCCACGGGGCGGATTGTGTTTTCGTCAGCGGCGGCCCAAGCAAGCGCGTCGCGGGGTGAGCCTTGTATTCTTGTGCGCCGCGAAACCGCGCCCGAGGATATTCGCGGCATGCATTCGGCCGTGGGGGTTTTGACCGAACGCGGCGGCATGACCAGCCATGCAGCGGTGATTGGGCGCGGCTTGGGTTTGCCGTGTATTGTGGGGGCGTCTGACCTTAGCTTTGACGCGAAAGACCTTAAAATCAATACGAAATCTGGCCGCAAGTTTGCCGAGGGTGATTTGATTACCGTCGATGGCACGACGGGCGAGGTGCTGGCCGGGGCCGCCGAAATGCTGCCGCCGGCACTGGATGATGCGTTTCGCACGCTGTTGTCTTGGGCCGATGATGTGCGCGATATTGGCATTCGCGCCAATGCGGACACGCCGGCCGATGCGCAGACGGCCCGGAATTTTGAGGCGCAGGGTATTGGGTTGTGCCGCACTGAGCATATGTTCTTTGAGGAGGCGCGGCTGGTTGCCATGCGCGAAATGATCTTTGCCGATACGCCCGAAGACCGGGCTACGGCGCTGGCACGGCTTTTGCCCATGCAGCGCGAAGATTTCGTGCAACTCTTTGAAATTATGCAAGGTTTGCCAGTTTGCATTCGTTTGTTTGACCCGCCCTTGCATGAGTTTTTGCCCCATTCCCGTGAAGGTCTTCGCGAATTGGCCGAGGCTCTCGACCGCCCCCTATCGGACGTGACGCGCCGTGCCGAGGCCTTGGCGGAGTTCAACCCGATGCTGGGCATGCGCGGTGTGCGTTTGGGCATTGTGTTGCCCGAGATTTACGACATGCAAGCGCAGGCGATCTTTGAGGCCGTGGTTGAGGTGTCGCGGCGCGGTGGGTCGATTGTGCCGGAGATTATGATCCCCTTGGTGTCTGCCAAGCGCGAGGTGGAGCTGGTCAAAATGCGGCTGGATGCTGTTGCCGCACGGGTACGCGACGCAAAAGGCGTGGATTTTGCTTTTAAGCTGGGCGTGATGGTCGAGACCCCGCGCGCGGCTTTGCGGGCCGGTGACATCGCGCAGCACGCGACATTCCTGTCTTTTGGCACCAATGATTTGACGCAGATGACCTATGGTCTGTCGCGCGATGATGCTGGGCGCTTTATGAACACCTATGTTCAGCAAGGCGTCTATCCCGAAGACCCGTTCCATATTTTGGACGTTGAAGGTGTGGGGGAATTGCTGCTGATCGGGGCGGAACGCGGGCGCCAAACCCGTGAGAAATTGACCCTGTCGATTTGTGGCGAACATGGTGGCAACCCCGAATCAATCGCCTTTTGTCGTAAGGCTGGGTTTGACTATGTGTCCTGCTCTCCATACCGCGTTCCGCTTGCTCGGCTTGCTGCAGCCCATTTGGCGCTGTTAGACAGGGAAGGGGATAGTTCAGTTTAATCAATGAGTTGCGGAGGTCAGTTAAAGCTCTATGCTCCATTTTCCGCCTATTGATGTGGCAAAAATACCACAAGCGGTAGACTCCTGAATTTATTTTCTCTATGAGTCCGCGTTGTTACCCGATGGGGCTGGCTCGTCCGGCATGCGGGAACAATGTTGAAATGATGCCAGGACGAAAGTAATGAACGTGCGATTAAGCTGCTTGGGCGGGTTGGCCCTTTGCGTGGCCTTGGCTGGTTTTGCCAATGCTGAAACGATTGTCAGCCGGTCTAACAGCGCCACAGAGAAGCTTGGGTCCTTGATTGGCGCCGAGCTACGCGCGCTTGATGCGCTTCCTGAAGATATGATTGTTGGTGAACGGCCAAAAGCCGGCACCACCCGTGTTGCCTATGATCGCGGCTGGATCGCATCCCAGCCGGGTGCGCAGGGCGGCGAGCAATGGGCGTGCCTTGCCAAGGCGCTGTACTTTGAGGCGCGGGGCGAGTCGGTTAAAGGGCAGTTTGCCGTGGCCGAGGTGATTTTGAACCGTGTGGATAGTCGCAAATATCCGAATTCGGTGTGCGGTGTGGTGAACCAAGGGGCGAACCGCCGCAATGGCTGCCAGTTTTCTTATGCCTGCGATGGCCGGGCCGATACGATCCGCGAAAAGGCAGCCTATAACCGGGTGGCCAAGATTGCGCGGGTGATGATGGATGGTGCGCCACGGACCTTAACCAAGGGTGCGACGCATTTTCATACAACCAATGTTAACCCGAAATGGGCGCGCCGCTTTCCCAATACTGCGAAAATCGGTAGCCATTTGTTCTATCGCCAACCGTCCTAAGGCGGGAATGTCGCGCCCCGCCGTATAAGGGGCGCGATATGGCATGGCCGGGGTGAAGGCCGCGTGCTATTTCGGCGGTGCGTACGACATGCCCGCGGAGACGTTATGACAGCCAGCAGTGGCACAGCCTTTGGCCCTTTGACAGACCGCGTGGCGGCGATGGCGGGTGAAGCGCCGTTTGACCGGATTTCCGTGCGCGACCATGTGGTCGAGGTGGAAATCGGGGCCTTTGCCCAAGAACGCGGCCTGCGCCAAAAGGTGCGCTTTAACATTGTTGTCGAGGTGGCACCTGTGCCGCAGCCTTTGGACGATGATGTTGATCTTATCCTATCCTATGATCGTTTGACCGAAGCCGTGGCCCATGAGCTGGGGGCTGAGCGGATCAACCTGCTGGAAACCTTGGCTGAACGGGTGGCTTTGCGCATTTTGCGTGAACCCCAAGCGGTGCGGGCCTTTGTGCGGATCGAAAAGATTGATCGCGGCCCCTATGATCTGGGGGTGGAAATTGTGCGGGCCAAAGCGGCCATGGTGCCAGAGCAGGTGCAGGCGGCCCCACGCCCAAGGATCGCATATGTAGCCCCCCAAGCGGTGCCGCATTTGGCGCAGTGGATTGCGGATTTGGGTGGCGATGCGCCGGTTATTCTGACCGTGGGTGCGCGTGACCTGCCTGTGCCGCAAAGTGCGGACCCCCAAGGCCAGCGCCGGATTGACCTTTTGGCGATTGAGCAGGCTGCCTTGGCGCTTGCAGGCCTGGATGTGCGCTGTTTTGTGGTTGGCACCCGGACCGAGCTGGATTGGGCAATGAAGAACGGCCAGATCAGTGTTTGGGCGCCGTCGCGGATGGTGCTGGATGCGGTGGGCGGCCCATCGGGGGATGGTTTGGCGCTGGCGGTTTGGTTGGCAGGGCAAATGGACGCGGTGGAGTTGGTGGTGATCGGGGCGGCGGCGCCCGATGCGCCGGTATCTGTTCGGGTTTGGGCTGCGCCATGACGCAATACCTTTGCCCTGTTCCCCAGCTTGGTGCGCCATCTGGCCAGCCTTTGGCCGGCAGCGCGCATGTCTGGTTTGCCAGTGTGACCATGGGCGGGCATATCCGCGCGGCGGCTGATTTGGCGCCGCAAGACCTTGCACGGCTTACCGCCCGCCGCGCACCCTTGTGCGGCTTGTCGCTGGACCAGCCGCGCATCATGGGCATTGTGAATGTTACTCCTGACAGCTTTTCGGATGGGGGTGATGTGGCCTCGGTTCAGGCGGCTGTGGCGCGGGCGCGCGCGATGCAAGCGGCCGATATTCTGGACATTGGCGGCGAAAGCACGCGGCCCGGTGCGGAAACGGTGAGTGTTGCCGAAGAAATACGCCGCGTGGCCCCGGCGATCCGGGCGATCCGAGATGCGGGGATCACCACGCCGATCAGCGTTGACACGCGCAAAGCGGCGGTGGCGCAGGCTGCATTGGATGCAGGCGCGGATATGGTGAATGATGTTTCGGCCTTTCGCTATGACCCAGAGCTGGCTGATTTGGTGGCCGAACGTGGGGTACCTGTATGCTTGATGCATTCCAAGGGTGACCCTGCGACGATGCAAAATGATCCGAAGTACCGCGATGTTGTGCAAGAGGTGGCGGATCATCTGGCCGAGCGGATGGCCTTTGCGACCGGGCGCGGGGTGGCGCAAGACCGGTTGATTATTGACCCCGGTATCGGTTTTGCGAAAACCCAAGCGCATAATCTGGCGTTGCTGGCGGCCTTGCCTTTGTTGCATGATCTGGGGGTGCCGCTGCTGTTGGGCGCGTCACGCAAAAAATTCATAGGCACGATTGGCGGGGCCGAGATTGCCAAAGACCGCACCCCCGGTTCAATCGCCGTGGCTTTGCACGGCGCGGCGATGGGGGTGCAGATTTTGCGGGTACATGACGTGGCCGAAACGGCGCAAGCGCTGGCATTGTGGCGGGCGATTTGGGGCCAAAGCTGTGACGGGTTGCAATAGGTTTTGGGCGCAGCAATGCGGTGTTGCCGTTAAACGGATGGCGTTGGGCGGCGCTGTGACAGCAAAAGCCCGGCCAAGATGAGCAAAAGGGCTGCGAAAAACCGAAGGGGCAATGCTTCACCCAAAATTGCCACGCCGAAAATGACCGACCAGACCGGGACTTGATAGCTGGTCAACGTCATGAACCCCGACCCTGCGCTGCGGATGACCGATACGCGCAGCAAGGCGGCCAAAGCGGTTGGCACAAGGCCCAGTACGATGATCGCTGTGCCAGGGATATCGCTCTGCCACGTTGGTACACCTTCGGTCAGCAGCATCAATGGGATCAGCGGCACTGCGCCAATGGTCAGGGAGAGGGCTGCAAGGGTGATGGGGTCAATCTTTGGGCAGCGACGGGTTAGGACGGATGCGCAGGCATAGCACAAGGCCGCCGCGATGCAGGCAAGGCGGGGGGCGACGAGTGCGCCGCCGGTCAAAATCTCGGGCCCCAGCAAAATCAGCGTGCCGATGAAGCCAAGGCCAAAGCCCATCGCCTTGTTTTTAGTCAAGGTTTCGCCGGCAAAAACATAGGCAAGAGGTAGCACGAACAGGGGAACGGCGGCCATGGACAGGCCTGCAAAGGCCGATGGCACATAGCTTTGGCCCCAGCTGAGCAAGGTAAACGGCAGGGCGGAGGATAAAAGCCCGATGGGGATGATATGCGCCCAAAGTCGCAGGCTGGTTCCGGGCATCGGGCGGCCCAAGATTGCCGCGAGTGCCACCAGCGCCACAGCGCCAAGGACCACGCGGGCGGTTGCCACTGTGACCGGCCCATAACCGCGCAGCGCGAAGGACACAACCATAAACGTCCCGCCCCAGACCACGCCCAAAAACAGAATAGACAGCCAGTCGCGGCGGGTGGGTTGGGTCATCGCTTGCTCCTGTCCGGGATATTCCGAAAGCCTATCGCAGACCCCTTAGCAGATGCTTGGAGCAAGATTGAACAGTGAAAATGCAAGAGGGCGCGCAAAGCCGTGACTTTGCGCGCCCAACTTTATCCTCGCAGCTTGTGGTGCAGCAAGATCGGCACGACCAGCTCTTCCTCATCTGTTAGATGCCGGGTTAGGAATGCCTCAATCGCGCTGGTGTGTTTCAGCAAAATACCAGCTTCATCATAAGCTTGTGCCGGGTCAAGCTGGGTTAGTTTGAGGACCCGGTTGCCTGTGCGTTGAAAGGCCTCTAGCACCTTGTCCAGTTCTACATGGTCGCCTTCGAGCATGTCCAAACCTTGTTGAAACTGCGGATCGGCGCGGCAGAGTTCAGGAAAGAACGAACGGTCTTCCCAGCTGTGATGGCCATGCAGATTGCGCACCAACAGGTCGCCATAATAGCCAAACCGTTCAGCAAATTCTTCTGGCGTGCGGGTTTTATCCAGCAGCGCCTCAGTCTCGGTCCGGCTGAGGGCGGCGAGATGGCGAAACATTTGATGGGCGCCCATCCAGTTTTGGATAGAGCGGGCGAAGTTCGGGTGACCCGGCCAAACCTCGCGCGGGTAATGCCGAAGCAGGGTTCGCATTTCAGTTGGCAGGCCCTGACGTGTGTGAATGTTGTGTTCCATTTGGGCTAAATGGGCGTGCGTTATAAAATAACAATGGCCGCCCCGCTTTCGCGGGGCGGCCATGCAATGCGTGCAACGATGTTTAGTTGCGGGCCTTGTCGACCATTTTGCCTTTGGAAATCCAAGGCATCATGTCGCGCAGCTTTTTGCCGACCAGCTCGATCTGGTGTTCGTCGTTGGAACGACGCGATGCTTTGATTGTGGGTTGGCCAACGGCGTTTTCCAGCATGAAGTCACGCACGAACTTGCCGGACTGAATGTCAGACAGAACGGCTTTCATGCGGGCCTTTGTTTCATCATATGGCAGGATGCGCGGGCCGGAGACGTACTGGCCGAATTCTGCGGTGTTGGAAATCGAGTAGTCCATGTTGGCGATACCGCCTTCATAGATCAGATCGACGATCAGTTTAACCTCGTGCAGGCACTCAAAATAGGCCATTTCAGGCTCGTAGCCTGCTTCAACCAGTGTTTCAAAGCCCATGCGGATCAGTTCAACAAGGCCACCGCACAAGACTGCCTGCTCACCAAACAAGTCGGTTTCGCATTCCTGACGGAAGTTGGTTTCGATAATGCCGGAACGCCCGCCACCGATACCCGAGCAATAGGACAGACCCAGTTCCATCGCGCGGCCTGTTGCGTCTTGGTGTACGGCCACAAGGCAAGGCACGCCGCCGCCTTTGGTATATTCGCCGCGCACGGTGTGGCCGGGGCCTTTTGGCGCCATCATGATGATATCGACGCCGGCTTTCGGCTCAATCAGGCCAAAATGGATGTTCAAACCGTGCGCGAATGCCATCGCAGCGCCTTCGCGCAGGTTGTCATGCACGTATTTCTTATAGGTTTCGGCCTGCAATTCGTCGGGCATGGTGAACATGATCAAGTCACACCAAGCGGCGGCTTCTGCGATGCCCATGACTTTCAGGCCTTCGGCTTCGGCTTTCTTGGCCGATGGCGAGCCTTCGCGCAGGGCTACAACCAGGTTCTTTGCGCCCGAATCGCGCAGGTTTAACGCATGGGCGTGGCCTTGCGAGCCATAGCCAAGAATGGCGACTTTTTTGTCTTTGATCAGGTTGATGTCGCAGTCACGATCATAATAAACGCGCATGATTATATCCTTTGGGTTTCGGGCCTTGGGCCGTTGATGAGGGTACAATAGGGGTTTTTGCCACGTATCGCGTGCATAGTTTGACGTTTCTCCGTGGATATGCAAAAAATCATGCGCGATATATCTAATATGTGAAGTATTCATGCAAATTGACGATACTGACAAACGCATCCTGCGCCATTTGCTGGCCGACCCGGCCTTGCCCAATGCGCAATTGGCGGAACGCGCCGGTGTGACAGCTGCGACCTGCTGGCGGCGGTTGGAACGGATGCAAGCGAGCGGGCTGATCGTGGCCCCGGCGGCAGTTATTAATTGGCGCGCGATGGGCTATGAGGTTGAGGTCAGCTTGCGCTTTAATCTGGATAAAACCGAACCCCGTGCCTTTGACGAATTTCTGGCGGCTGCGCGTGAGGTGCCGGAGGTTATTGCAATTGAAACATTTTTGGGCCGGGTTGATGTGCGTCTGAACGTCATTGCCCGCGATATGGCGCAATACCAAGAGGTGTACCGCAGGCGCATCCTGACCTTGCCGCATATCGCGGATATTGAGGCGTTGATGCTGATTGCCACCATCAAAGACGAAAGCGCGTTGCCCCTATGATCGACCTTGATGACATCGATCGCGCCTTGTTGCGCAGCCTGTCGCGTGATGCCACCACCAGTGCCGGCGAATTGGGGCGCCGCTTGGGGTTAAGCCAGCCTGCCACATGGCGGCGCATCAAACGGTTGGAGGAGGCGGGAATTCTTGGTGCGCGGCGGGTGGCGGTGAACCGCCCGGCGCTGGGGTTTGGGGTGACGGTGTTTTTGGGGATAAAACTCGCGACCAAAGGACGGGTGTCGTTGGAAGATTTTGAACGTGCGGTCACCGCCATTCCCGAAGTGCAGGTGGTGCAGCATGTTTTGGGGCTGTTTGACTACCGTTTGCGCGTTGTGGCCCGCGATATTGCCGATTTTGAACGGGTTTTGCGGCGGCGCATTATGACCTTGCCGGGGGTTGGACAGGTGGAGGCGAATGTGTTGCTGACCGAAGAGGTGTTGCCGGGACCACTGGGCTGATTGCGTAGCACGCAGCGGGCGGGCTTGGTGTATCGGGCTTGGTGTATCGGGCCGCAGGTCAGAATACGCTTTAAAGCTTGCAGTTGTCGTGAAACTGCTTTGAACTTGGACAAACATCATTGGAAGGATAACCCATGCCGGCCTTGCACCAAGACATCGACCCGAACGGGCTTGAAGAATTCTCGGTCGTCTTTACGGATCGGTCGTTGAACCACATGTCGGCGAAGTTTCAGGGCGTGATGCGCGAGATTTCGACCACTTTGCGTGAGGTTTATGCAGCCGAGGCGGTGGCTGTGGTGCCGGGTGGTGGGTCTTATGCGATGGAAGCCGTGGCGCGGCAGTTTGGCCGGGGCGCGCGGGTGATGGTGGTGCGCAATGGGTGGTTTTCGTACCGCTGGAGTCAGATTTTCGATGCGGGCGGGTTTGCGGCCAGCGTTGATGTGGTGATGGCGCGGCAAACTGGCAACGACCCGCGCGCGCCTTATGCCCCGCCGCCGATTGCCGATGTCGTCGCGCGCATTCGCGAGGCCAAGCCCGAGGTGGTTTTTGCCCCGCATGTGGAAACCAGCGCCGGGATTATTTTGCCCGATGAGTATATTTCGGAAATGGCTGCGGCGGCGCATGAGGTGGGCGCGCTTTTGGTGCTGGATTGTATTGCCAGCGGGTGCATCTGGGTCGATATGGCGGCCACGGGGGTGGATGTGGTGATCACGGCGCCACAAAAAGTTTGGTCGGCCAGCCCGTCGGCAGGTTTGGTGATGATGTCCTTGGCCGCTGCTGCACGGTTGGAGGCGACAGTTTCAGACAGTTTTGTGCTGGATTTGAAGAAGTGGCGCAGCATCATGGCGGCCTATGAAAACGGTGGGCATGCCTATCACGCGACGATGCCGACGGATGCGTTGGTCGGGTTTTTGGATGCGATGCGCGAGACCAAAGCCATGGGGTTTGCCCAAGCCAAGGCCGCGCAATGGGAGTTGGGCCGGGCCGTGCGCGCGCTGTTTGCGGCAAAAGGTGTGAAGTCGGTTGCCGCCGAAGGCTTTGCAGCTCCCGGTGTTGTGGTTAGTTATACCGATGATGCGGCCGTGCAAAACGGTGCTAAATTCCGCGAGCAAGGTTTACAAATCGCGGCTGGCGTGCCGTTGCAGGTGGGCGAGGGGGCTGAGTTTAAAACCTTTCGTATCGGCTTGTTCGGGCTTGATAAACTGGCCGATGTACCCGCCACAGTTGCGCGGTTGGAGCGGGCGGTTGAGGCGGTTTTTTAATCTGTTAGGGCGGGTTTTAGGTATTTTTGCCAAGATGAATACGGGGGGTTAGCGCAGACCAAGTCCCACCTTCATCAAGGTTTTACGCACGGAGGCGGCAGAGTAGAGCGCATTGAGGGACGCGGCACGCAAGTCGCGCAAGAGTGGCGCGCCCATCATTGAGGCGCGGTTGAGGGCGTCGATGCCTGCGACGCGGACGTGGACCTCTCGGTGGCGACGGTTGTGATAGGTTTCCAGCATTTTGGCGCTGCCCAAGTCTGACGGGTTGGCCAGCGCCAGTTCGCGCAAAGTGGCCAGATCGGCCAAGCTCATGTTCAGGCCTTGCGCGCCGATGGGGGGGACGACATGCGCGGCCTCGGCCATGAGGGCGATGCGTTGGCCGGACATGCGCGCGGCGATTTGGCTGATGATCGGCCAGATGGTTAGCGGGCTGGTGCGGGTCATTGGGCCAAGGATGTGGCAGGCCCGCAGGTTCATCTCGGTTTCAAAGTAAGGTTGCGAGAGAGCGGCCAAGCGCGCGATTTCTGGCCCGTCTTCCATCCAGACGATGGCTGAGGCAGGCAGGCCTTGGTGGTCGGGCAGCGGGACCATGGTAAAGGGGCCGCCCGAACGGTGTACCTCGGTCGAGACGTTTTCATGCGGGATGGGGTGGGTGGTGGTAAAGGCCAACGCTTTTTGACCGTAGCGGGTGGTTTTTACGCTGATTCCAGCGGCTTGCCGGACGGTGGAGTTGCGCCCATCGGCGCCAACCAGCAGACGCGCACGCCATGAGCTGCCATCCGACAGGCCGACCAACGCCTCCGCCTCGCGCGGTGTCACTTGGGTTGTGGATACGCCGGGGCGGAAGGTTACGTTGGACAAACTGTCCAGATGCGCCACCATTTCGCGGCGCAAAAGCCAGTTGGGCAGGTTATAGCCAAAGGGGTTTTCGGAGAGTTCCGACGCATCAAAATCGCGGGTCAGACGCGCCTCACCGGGTTGGCCACCGGCATCGGCAATGCGCATGATTTGCAAAGGGGCGGCGAAGGGCGACAGGCGATCCCACAGCCCGATCTCTTGGAAAAGAGCAACCGAGGGCATCAAAAACGCCGTGCTGCGCAAGTCGGCGCCGACGGTTTCGCGATTGGTGACGGGCGCATTTGGGTCTACGCACAGCACAGAAAAACCTGCGCTGCCAAAGGCCACGGCCGCCGAAAGGCCAGCAACGCCGCCGCCTGAGATTAAGATATCAATGGTTTGACGGGTCATCTGCGTCGCCTCCTTGCTGCGCAAAGATAGGGTTTTGCGGCGTGGCGTCCATTGGATAAAACGCCGCTGTTAGCCTAGCGTGATTGCGATCAGGACCACCAGCATGACAGGCACAAAAAACAGCGCCGTCATGGCCAGCGCAACCAAGCCCCATGTTTTTACGCCAAGCACGACGAGGGTTACCAAAATGACCAAAGCGTAATAAATGCTGTTGATATCTGTTTTGATATCGCGGGCGAGGGTGCCTACGATGGGGGTTGCATAGAAAAACCGCTTCAAAAACGGGACCTGCTCAACTTTCGGCGTCATTTTGATCCTCCAATTCTCATTTTAGATAGGTGCAATCCGCCCGATCCGTAGGTGGCAGTTTGACGCGGGGCTGTGTTGTAGGGGGCTATGCGACCAGTTTTGCCAAAAATTCAGTCAAATTATTGGTATGATGATGAATGTGATCGGCGGGTTCTGCCGTTGGGGTCACATGAACCGTGCGCATGCCCATTTCATGCGGGGCCACAAGGTTGCGACTGTCATCTTCAAACATCGCGCCAAGGGTTGGGTCAAGTCCGTCGCGGGTAAAGATGGCTTCAAAGGCAAGGCGTTCGGGCTTGGGGCGAAAGCCTGCATGTTCGACACCGTAGACTGCGTCAAACAAACCAGACAAACCGCGCGCGGCCAAAACACGCTCGGCATAAGGGGCGGAGCCGTTGGTATAGACAATGCGGCGGCCAGGTAGGGCGCGAATATGGGCGGCCAAAACGGTGTCCTTTTCCAGATTTCCCAATGAGATATCATGTACATCGGTCAAGTATGGTGCGGGATCGATGCCATGTTCACGCATCAGCCCGGCCAAAGTGGTGCCATAGGTGGCCCAATAGTGGAGGCGCAAACGATCGGCCTCGGGGCGCGCGACTTTCAGGCTTTGCATCACCCAATCGGTCATCCGCACCTCGATTTGATCAAAGAGGCGGGCGCTGGGGGGATAAAGTGTGTTATCAAGGTCAAAGACCCATTGGCGAATATGTGCAAAATCTGGTGCTGTCATAGGGGCGAGGCTAGGGTGGATCGGAGGCCTTGGCAATCTGCAAGCGCGTGCGATTGCGGTTGAGGTGGCGCGGTCTGCCCGCTAACCTTGCCGCGACCTGACCAAAAGACAAAAGAGGCCGAGTTTGCAAAAAGATGCCTATACCCTGATCCTTGAGGCGATTGACGCGGGGCTTTATAAACCCGGCGACAGGCTGGTTGAATCTGAGTTGGCAGAGCGGTTTGGCGTGTCACGCACCCCGGTGCGAGAGGCCTTGCAGCGTTTGGAAACCCAATCCATGCTGACGCGCGATGGCCGTAGCCTGATCGTCGCGTCGCTGGATCACAACCAATTGGCCGAACTTTATGCCGTGCGCACTGAGTTGGAAGGGTTGGCCGCGCGGCTGGCGGCCCGCCATGCAACGGATGAAGAAATGCGGGTTTTGCGGTCAATGGTGGATGAGGATCAGGCGCTTTTGGGCGGCGATCCGCGGACGCTTAGCCGCGCGAACAAGCGGTTTCACAAGCAGATCCATCTTGCCTCACACAATCGGTTTTTGGTGCAGCAATTGGATTTGGTGCATCGTTCCATGGCGCTTATGGCCACGACATCCTTTGCGGCTGAAGGGCGGGATGCGATCGGCTTGGCCGAACATGATGCGATCGTGGCCGCGATCGAGGCGCGCGATGGGGAGGCGGCCTATCAAGCGTTGCGGGGCCATATTTCCAAAGCGTTTGAAACGCGGTTGCGGATTGATGCGGGCGAGTTAAAAACCCGTTAGGGCCTTAGTCTGGCCCGTCTTGGTCAAAATGACCGTGGCTGGTTTTATCCCAGTAAAACGGTTTGGCGATCATTTCCCATGCGGCTTTGTAGGATGCCAAAGCTCCCAGCGGAAAGTAAAGGTGCAAGGAAAGCACCCAAAGCAGGCTCATCTTGTGTTGGGTTTGGCGCAGGCCCATGATGTTGAGGGTCATGTTGATCACCTCGGCAAACAGGTAAAGGCCCAGCAGCCCTAGCATCACAATTGGGGGCAGGGCTGCCGCCAAAGGGTGTGGAAAGCCGAAGGAGACCAGCCAGAATGACCAGAGCACGGGGGCGAGTAGGAACTGTGACAAAGTGCAGAGGAACAGCACCTGAAACCCAAAAAACTTCCAAGGGCCAAGCTGGCGCAGAAGGAGGCTTGGGCTGCGCATGTGAACCGCCCAGGTCATCATATAGCCTTTCAGCCAGCGGGAGCGTTGGCGCACCCAAGGTAGCGCGCGACAATTGGCCTCTTCTTGGGTGACGGTTTCTAACAGCTCGGCACGGTAGCCGTGGCGGGCAAGCCGCATCCCCAAATCGGCATCCTCGGTCACGTTATGCGCATCCCAGCCACCCAATTTTTCCAAAGCGGCGCGGCGGAAAAATAAGGTCGTACCACCCAGCGGAATGGCAAGGCCCAGTGCTTGCAGACCCGGCAAAATGACCCGAAACCAGGCGGCATATTCCATTGTAAAACAACGTGATAGCCAGTTCGTTTCAGGGTTATAAAAGTCCAGAACCCCCTGCAAACAGGCGACATCGGCACCGCGTTGATAGAACCTGTCCACCACTTTGCGGATCTGGCTTGGTTCGGGCGCATCCTCGGCGTCATAGACCCCGATAATTGACCCACGGCACAGATCCAGCCCGAAATTGAGCGCGCGGGGTTTGGTTTTCAACGGTCCATCTGGCACCACGATAACCCGCATCCAAGGCGGCAAATCAACCGCTTTCAACGCGTCACGGGTCAGTTGGTCCTCTTCCTCGACCACCAGAAGGATATCCAGCAGGTCGCGCGGATAGTCTAACCTGTCCAAGCGCCGTATCAGGCGCGGGGCGATATCGCCTTCTTTGAATAGGGCTACCATGACGGAAACGACGGGCAGGCGCGCGATAATAGGGGCAGGGGGCGGCGGTTCTTTGCGGCGTAACGCGGCCATCACCGCGCCGGTGCGCAGGGCCGTGGATAGGACGAGGGTAAGGGTTGCCCAGAACGTAAAAGCCAGCCCCATTACATTAGGCGAAAGCCATAGTCCCAAAGCGAATAGCGAAAAGCACATGGCGACCTTGATCGCCAACCCTTCGCGGCCCCAATCCCGGCAACTTTCAGACGCTGAAACGCGATTTTCAGCGGCATGGTTCAACTCTTGCGCACGGGCCTTCATCACGGCGGCCTGTATGTGCGTTGCAGGCGCAAGGGCCATCACAACGGTGCCAAATTCTGCATGCAATCCTTTGTAATGCTTGGCGAAATCTTCGGGATAGGCGGTTGCGACAACCACCGCTTGCCCAACCCGTTGCCACGGAAGCAGCCCTTCGCGCAGGCATTTGGAAGCGCCTAACCTGTCAATCAACCGTGGGTCTGCGGGCTTTGCCAAAGGATCAACCAGCCGCACATTCCAATGGCGGGCCTGAGCCTCATACAACTGCTTTTCGCTGATCAACTGTCGTGACAGCAAAATATCGGACAGCCGCCCGCGATGCCGCTTTTGCAGCGACAATGCCATCACCAGATCATCTGGCGACAAAAGCCCTTCGCGCAGCAACGAAATACCAAGGCTGCGCACCGACGGTGCGGTAACTGCAATCTGCCGCCCGCCTGCCCGGTTTTGGGAGACCTGAAGCGCGGCGTCAGTCTTTTTCAAGCTGGCAAGATCGGACGCAAGAGTGCGGATGGCAGCGGTCATTGTTGTCCCCGTGTTTGACCAAGCCTTGCCGAGCTAAGGTTAACAGCGGGTTAACGTATTAATTCTAAAAGAAATATTTCCTAGGGATAAACCTGTAATAGTTTCCGAATTCTTGTCGGCCACTAAATGTAGATCGGCCCTCGCTGGAATTTAGTCAGCGCGCCGTGCCTTCATCGCCGCCGCGAATCGTTCAAACAGGTAATAGCTGTCTTGCGGGCCGGGGCTGGCTTCGGGGTGGTATTGCACCGAAAATACGGGCTTACCATCAAGTGCTATGCCACAGTTTGACCCGTCAAACAGGCTGACATGGGTTTCGCGCACACCTGCGGGCAAGGTTTGCGCATCCACGGTAAAGCCGTGGTTCATCGACGTAATCTCAACCTTGTTGGTGTCATAATCCTTGACCGGATGGTTGGCGCCGTGGTGGCCGTGGTTCATTTTTATGGTTTTGCCGCCCAAGGCCAGCGCAAGCATCTGATGCCCAAGGCAAATCCCGAAGACCGGTAGATCGGCCGCAAGCACGCCTTTGATCATCTCTACCGCATATTCGCCCGTCGCCGTAGGGTCGCCCGGACCGTTGGACAAGAACACACCTTCGGGGTTCAAGGCTAGCACATCCTCGGCGGTGGCCGTGGCGGGAAGCACCGTAACATCGCAACCCGCCGAGGCGAGGCAACGCAAAATGTTCCGCTTTGCGCCAAAATCAACCGCGACCACACGCAGGCCATCGCCTGTGCGCTTGGTATAGCCATCTGGCCAAGCCCACCGCATTTCATCCCAGCGATAGCTTTGGGCGCAGGTCACATCCTTGGCCAAATCCAAGCCTTCCAAGCCCCGCCATGCGCGAGCGGCGGCAACCAGCGCCTCAATATCAAAATTGCCATCTGGATCATGGGCCAAGGCTACATGCGGCGCGCCTTGATGGCGGATCGCGCGGGTCAAGCGGCGGGTATCAAGCCCGCCAATCCCGATCCGGCCTTTGGACAGCAGCCATTCGGTCAATTCTGCGGTTGCACGCCAATTCGACGGCTCGGTTGGGTCCCATTTCACCACCATTCCAGCCGCGACCGGATCGCTGGTTTCATCATCCTCAGGGGTGACGCCGGTGTTGCCGATATGGGGGAAGGTAAAGGTTACAACCTGGCCCGCATAGGACGGATCGGTCATGATTTCCTGATAGCCGGTCATTGCGGTGTTAAACACCAGTTCGGCCACCGTTTGCCCCGCAGCACCAAAGCCGCGCCCGTAAAATATGGTGCCATCGGCCAGCGCAAGGCAGGCAGTGGGTTTATCGGTGGTGAGTGTATGGGGCATGGTACGACTCTCATATGGCCGGATTTTGGGGACACTACGGGGCCATGCGTTCGGGGTCAAGGGACGGGGTGAAATGGAATAGTGCGCGTTTTCAGAGGCTTGCAAAAATCGTCACCAGTTGCGCGGGCTTTGGCTTCGCGCTATGGTCGGCCGTTGCTGAAACCTTGAGAAAGATAACAGAATGACGTTGCGCGATCGGCTACAATCAGCCCTAAAAGATGCGATGCGAGCACGTGACGCAGATCGGCTTTCGACCCTGCGCCTGATCAATGCTGCGATCAAAGATCGTGAGATTGCGATGCGCGGTGAAGGCGCCGAGGCGGTGGTGTCTGAGGTGGAAATCACAGGAATTCTGTCGAAGATGGTTAAGCAACGCCAAGAAAGCGCGCGCGTCTATGAGGAAGGCGGGCGGCTGGAGTTGGCGGAAAAAGAGTTGAACGAGATCAAGGTGATCGAAGAGTACTTGCCACGCCAATTGGACAGCGAAGAAGTCGACGCTGCGATTGGGGCAGCGATTTCTGAGGCGGGGGCCGCGTCCATTCGCGACATGGGTAAGGTCATGGCTGTGCTTAAGGGCAAACATACTGGCCAGATGGATTTTGCGACCGTTGGCCCGCGCGTGAAGGAAATGCTGAGCTAACTGACCCACGCCGAAACCATTTTTTATGCTAGCTTGGCCCTGCACCTTCGTCGTGCAGGGCTTTTTGCTGCAAGCTTGTTTGCGCAAGCTTTGGCGGGGGATATCGGTGCGATCTTAGCGCTGCACAAGTCGGTTATTGTGCGCGTTCAGAGCGTCGCGCAGCTCCGGCGCTAAGATCACCCGCTCGTCTTCGGATAGAAACGCGCCCAGCTCTACCTCACGCGGGCCACCTGCCAAGGTGATGTATTCCGGCACCGGGCCGCCCTTGGCATGTTGCACCACGCGCACCCAATGCGGGTTTGCCTCCCAGTCTTGGTGTTTGCCGCGCGGGCCGTGCCGGGTCAAATGCAGGCGGTTGTCCTCAAAGGTCAAGGTTTCTACGATCTCTGCGTCGCGGTAGCTGCGGTCCAGCGCCCAATAGAGGCCTGCGACCGCAATCACCAAAAACGGCAACAAGCCCCAGAGCACCGGTGACCCCAACACCGTCAGCAACGGTAGTGTCACCATCAACGCTGTCGCGCCTATAAACGCCACAAACCCCCGCCGTGGCAAAGAGCGGTAGGGCCATAAGTGCAATGACTTGTGATCAGTGTTTCTCGTCCATTCATAGGGCATAGGGCGGCCTTTGGCGGTTTCATCTGATTGCAAAACCTAGCGGGGTCTGTCGGCAAGGCAAGCACCTATGCGCAACATGCAAAAAGGCCCCCGCCATTACTGCGGGGGCCTTTTCTGATCCAATTTCAAACGCGCTAGCCGTTAGTGGCTGTGGCTTTTGTCCCAGTCAGACTGCTTTGGCAGCTGCTCGAACGTATGCTCTGGCGGCGGGCAAGGCAGGGTCCATTCCAGGGTATCCGCATGTTCGTTCCAGTAGTTGTTTTGCGTGATGCGTTTACCGTAACGCAGGGCGTAAACCATGATACCGATAAAGAAGATGAAGGATGCAAAGGACAAGAACGCACCGACAGACGACCAATAGTTCCACTGAGAAAACGCCTCGGGATAGTCGATGTAACGGCGCGGCATGCCTTGGCGACCAAGGAAGTGCTGCGGGAAGAAGGTAAGGTTTGCACCGATGAACATCATCCAGAAGTGCAATTTACCTGCCCATTCCGGATACTCACGGCCCGACATTTTGCCGAACCAAAAGTAGATGCCTGCAAAGATCGCAAACACGGCCCCAAGGCTCATCACATAGTGGAAGTGCGCGATGACATAATAGGTGTCATGATACACACGGTCCAAACCTGCTTGCGCCAACACAATCCCGGTTACGCCACCAACGGTGAACAGAAAGATGAACCCAAACGCCCAGTACATTGGCGTTTTCATGTCCAGCGATCCGCCCCACATGGTCGCGATCCATGAAAAGATCTTGATGCCTGTTGGCACCGCAATCACCATCGTGGCCAGCATGAAGTACGACTGCTGGGTCAGCGACATGCCAACGGTGTACATATGGTGCGCCCAGACAACAAAGCCCAAGACCCCAATGGCCACCATCGCATAAACCATTGGCAAGTAGCCAAAGATCGGCTTGCGTGAGAAGGTTGCGATGACCTGAGAGATAATCCCAAAGCCTGGCAGAATGATAATGTACACTTCTGGGTGGCCAAAGAACCACAAGATGTGCTGGTAAAGCACCGGATCGCCACCGCCTGCGGGATCAAAGAACGTGGTCCCAAAGTTGCGGTCTGTCAGCAACATGGTGATCGCACCCGCCAAAACCGGCAAGGACAGCAGGATCAACCAAGCTGTGATAAAGATCGACCAAGCGAACAGCGGTACTTTGTGCAGGGTCATCCCCGGCGCACGCATGTTCAAGAAGGTGGTGATCATGTTGATGGCGCCCAAGATCGACGACGCACCCGATAGGTGCACCGCGAAGATCGCGAGGTCCATCGCATAACCGCCTTCAATGGTCGACAAAGGCGGGTACAAAACCCAACCCACGCCCGCACCGGTTTGGTCATTGCCGCCCGGTGACAGAACCGAGGCGACAGCCAGCGAGGTGCCAGCCACATACATCCAATAGGAAAGGTTGTTCATGCGTGGGAACGCCATATCTGGCGCGCCGATCTGCAACGGCATGAAATAGTTGCCAAAACCGCCAAACAATGCGGGAATAACCACAAAGAACATCATCAAGATGCCGTGTGCAGTGATGATGACATTCCACAAATGACCGTTCGGTGTGCAGGTGTCACCAACTGCGGCGGCAGTAAACCGCGCGCCTTCCATACACATGTACTGAACACCGGGGTGCATCAGTTCCATCCGCATGTAGACGGTGAAAATAACCGAAATCAGGCCAACAAGGCCGCCGGTGAAGAGGTACAGAATACCGATGTCTTTGTGATTGGTTGACATAAACCAGCGGGTAAAGAACCCGCGTTCGTCATGCTCGTGGCCATGAATGGCTGCGTCGGCCATGCCTGCCCTCCCGTTTGTGTTCTAATGTTTCAGCGCACAGGAAAATCAGAATCCTGCCACTACTTGTAAAACTGTTCTAGAATGCCCAAGCGTCGGCGGCAATTGCAGACTTTGACACAGATCAATAAAAACTGCGCCAAAGTTACATTTTAGTGTGTCAGTTTGCCGCAGGAACGACCGAAGCAAGGTAGGCTGCAAGGTCGTCACCGCCTTTTGCCAGCTTGAACGACATTTTTGATTTGGCACCCTTGTCGCCTGTTGCTTCAACCAAAAACGCTTTTGGGTCAGCGATATAGGCGACGATGTTGGTTTCGTCCCATACGAGCCCAGCGGCACCGGCGGCAACAATGGAGTCGCTGTATTTGAAATCCGCGGTGCCAGCCGTGCGGCCAATTACGCCATAGAGGTTGGGGCCGGTTTTGCCGCCCTTAACAATCTCGGTGCCATCATCGGCAACGATCATGTGGCAAGCTTTGCACTTTCTGAATTCTTTTTCACCAGTTGCGGCGTCTCCGGCAAATGCGGGCGCACTAAGGGCGAAAACGGCGGCAATCGTGGTCAAACTAAAGTTCATTTTCTATCCTTGTCTGTTATTTTGCGGATTAAATGGTAACCCATAAACGCGACAGAACCGTCCGCAACCTGATCCTTGAATAATCTATCTAGGCGCATCTTGCTAGAGGGCAACCTGTCGCGGCGCTGCATCCTTAGGGTTCGCATTCACTTTTGACAGCAAGGGTTTGCGCGCCGAACACCGCCTCAAACCTGTCGCGCAAGGCCACATCCACATCGGTCATCGTTACTGGCAAGCCCAGATCGACAAGGCTGGTCACGCCATGGTCTGTTATGCCGCAGGGGATGATGCCGGTGAAATGGTCCAAATCCGGCTCTACATTAATGGAAATGCCGTGAAAGCTGACCCATTTGCGCAGCTTTACGCCAATAGCGGCCACCTTATCCTCGGCCATCGTGCCATCTGGGCCTTTGCGGTCCGGGCGCACAACCCACACGCCCACGCGGCCCGTGCGGCGCTCGCCCTTGATATTGAAAGTGGCAAGCGTGGCGATCACCCAGTTTTCCAGCGCGCACACAAATTGCCGTACATCGCGCCCGCGTTTATTCAGATCTAGCATCACATACGCTACGCGCTGGCCCGGCCCATGATACGTGTATTGCCCGCCGCGCCCTGCCACATGCACAGGAAAGCGGTCAGGTGCGACCAGATCCACCGCTTTCGCGCTGGTCCCTGCGGTGTAAAGCGCGGGGTGTTCCAGCAGCCAAACCGCTTCTGGCGCGGTTCCGGCGGCAATCTGGGCCACCCGTGCCTCCATCGCAGCCAAGGTCTTCGCGTAAGGGGACAGCCCGTCCAGCACGCGCCATTCCACGGCGAATTCCGCTTGGTTTGCTTTGCTCACGTTCTCTCCTTTTCGGACTGTGGTCGGACTGCATTTGTGCAGTAGGCCACCCCTCATGCTCCTATATCGCGGCCTTTCGACATTTCCTATGTGCTGCCTGCATATTTCAACTTGAGGTCCGCCCCCGCCTTCGCTAAGACCCGGCGCAGTCAAGACAGTGCGGTCGTGGCGGAATTGGTAGACGCGCAGCGTTGAGGTCGCTGTTCTTTAACCGGAGTGGGGGTTCGAGTCCCCCCGACCGCACCAGCTTGGCCCTTCCCAGATATTGGTCATTTTACTTTGCACGCAATTTCCTAGGCGTCTTTTTAGACGTGCGCGGTTTTGGGGCGTGCGATTGCGACGTTCGAGCCACAGGTGTGGATAAATTGCCCATCGCATCAGCCGACGCTAGCGAAGGGATTAAGACTTGCTTAGGGTTATCTCGACTGGCGGGGGCCATTTTGAGATGGACGATTTATGCCCCGCGCGATTTTTGCTGCTTTTACAGCCCTTTTGCTTGCCACATTCCCAAACACAGTTTCCGCACAAGTGCCGGATAAGGTGGTTGCCCAAAAACATGTGACGCTTGGCTATGGCAGGTTTTTCAGCAATGACGCTTTGGGTGACGGCAAAGACCGTTGGCGCACCGGGTCTTATGCGATCAGCATGATCCGTGGTGTGGGATGGGATGGGGCTTTGCCCAACCAATTCGGGGATTTGCTGGAATACCGGGTCCGCACCGAAATCATCGCGCCGGCCAATCTTGCAACGCCTTCGCCCACCGATCGGCGCTATGTTGGTGCGCTTTCGGCAGGCGTTCATGCGCATTTTGGGCGCGGTGCCACCGAGGTGCGGTTGGGCGCGGATGTGGTGGGGATCGGCCCGCAAACCGGTGTCGGGTCATTGCACCGAGCGTTGCACAAAGCCTTTGGCATGACCTCACCCGGCAATCTTGCGACGCAATTGCCCAACCACATCTATCCCACCGTTTCGGCCGAACTGGGCAAGACCTATCGTTTTGGTAACACCCGTCTTCGCCCCTTTGTTGAAGCGCAGGCTGGGGTTGAATCTTATGTCCGGGTTGGTGGCGATCTTGTCTTTGGCGCTTTTGGACAAGGCGCGATGATGCTGCGCGACCAAGTTACGGGGCAACGGTTTGTAGGTGTTCCGGGTGCCGTTGTGCAAGGCCTGAGTGCCACAATTGGCGGCGATATCGCGCGGGTTTTTGACAGTGCTTATTTGCCCAAAACCGGGCCAATTGCTTTGCGCCAAAATCGCAGCAGGGTGCGGGCTGGTGTGAACTGGCGCGGTGAAAAGTCTGAGATTTTCTATGGTGTTACCCATCTTGGACGTGAGTTTAAAGGCCAATCTTCGGGGCAAACCTTGGGGTCGCTGAAACTGCACATCCGATTTTAAAACGGTTCGCTTTCAAGCCGATCCCGCATAGCGGCAAGCCCAGACCTTCCAGCAAATGGCGGGTAGCCTTTCGCCTTTGATGTGCAGAGACCGATCATGGCTGACGCGCTTAAATGATTCGTTTCCGGTCATTTGTGGCACATTTACAATAGCCAAGCCGATTCGCGCCTGCTAACCTAACGCTAGAAACTATAAAAAACGAGCAGGCATACAGGCAATGGGAACGGGCTTTCGTGGCACGTTCGTCATCTCTTGGTCACAGACAGAAACAGACGGCCTGAAGGCCGCTCCATTGGACGTACTTGCTGTTGGCGCCTCTTGGCGTTGGACGGGTGAGGCTGTTCGCGTTGATGGTGCGCAGGACGTTTTGCTTCTTCAAGGTGCCGAGGGGGCAGCGGACATAAGAAAACGGGCGGCGCGCATGGTGCGACGTCTGATAGGGACTGCGGTAACGTCACGGGCGAACAGCCCTGACCGCGCCGGGGATGATGATGGTGTGGATGATCCTGAAAAGGGGTTCATCGTGACCGATGGTACCCAAAGCTACACCGTCACCTTGATCAAAGTGCAGGACACGGGCGCACAGCTTTTGATGTTTGTGGATGAGATTCCACCTGCGAATGTTGATCTGTGGGTGGTCCGTCTGGCAATTGACCGCACAGCCCATGTGGTCGGTGCGCGTGCAGCGGGCGGCGTGATTTGTTTTACCCCCGGCACATCCATCCGCACGGCAAGTGGCACAAAGCTGATCGAAGACCTGCGCCCCGGTGATGCCATCGCCACCAAAGACAATGGGATGCAAGAGATCTTGTGGGCCGGGAACCGTCGGATGACAGGCGCGCGCCTGCACGCCATGCCGCATCTGCGCCCGATCCGGTTTCGGGCAGGCGCTTTGGGCCTTGGCCGCCCGGATGAGGATTTGTTGGTATCGCCGCAACACCGGATGTTGGTGCAGGGTGCTGCGGCAATGGCGTTGTTCAGTACGCCCGAAGTTTTGGTCGCAGCAGAGGATTTGGTGAATGACCACTCGATCCATGTTGATCTGACACAGCGTGAGGTGACCTATATCCACATCTTGCTAGAGCGGCATCAGGTGATCTGGGCCAATGGGTTGGAAACCGAAAGTTTCCACCCGTCAAACACTGCGCTGGATACGGTGGAGCCGCAGCAGCGCGCGCGTTTGTTGCAGTTTTTGCCCGGATTGGCCGAAAATCCGCATGTTTACGGCGATTATGCGCGCCGCAACCTATCTGGATCAGAAGCCGCGATTTTGCGGCATGATCTGGCCGCCTAAGGGGGCAGTGGTGTTGCCACTCCTATTGGTTTGTACGCAACTTGGTTAGATTGCGTGCAAACCGCTTTGAACGGTTGACACTGGCCCCTCCGCCTATATAAGCCCGCCTGTCCTCGGATTAATCTCCGGGGGTATTTCATTGGTGTTGGTGGACCTTGCAAAAGGAAACCTGTCACCTGCGGTTTGCCCCAAAACGGGTGGACCAAGGGGAAGGACAACGCCCTTCATGACACTCGACGGCCCAAAAAGTGGATACCGGTTTTTGGATCAGCCGACGGGTAAATTATAACGAAGGAGATCAGAGATGACAAAACGCACCTCTGCCAAGTACAAAATTGACCGCCGTATGGGCGAAAACATCTGGGGCCGTCCAAAGTCGCCAGTGAACAAGCGTGAATATGGCCCCGGCCAGCACGGCCAGCGCCGCAAGAACAAGCTTTCGGATTTTGGTACGCAGTTGCGCGCCAAGCAAAAGCTGAAGGGTTACTACGGCGATTTGACCGAAAAGCAATTCCGCAAGATCTATACCGAAGCGGAACGCGTTAAGGGCGACACTGGCGAAATGCTGGTAGGTTTGCTGGAGCGCCGTTTGGACGCTGTTGTTTACCGTGCGAAATTCGTGCCGACAGTGTTTGCGGCCCGTCAGTTCGTGAACCACGGCCACGTCACTGTAAACGGTCAGCGCGTGAACATCGCATCTTACCGCGTTAAAGAAGGCGACCTGATCGCTGTTCGTGACCGTTCCAAGCAACTGGCCATCGTGCTGGAAGCGGTGGTTTTGGCTGAGCGTGACGTGCCTGACTATATCGAAGTTGATCACTCCAAAATGACCGCGACTTTTGTGCGCACCCCAACTTTGGGCGACGTGCCATATCCGGTTCAAATGGAACCAAACCTTGTGGTCGAATATTACGCCAAGAACTAATCTTGGCCGAAATCTGGCCTACTTTTGTGGTCCAAACGAAACGCCGCCCTACCCTTGGGCGGCGTTTTGCGTTTGCAGGTCTGGTCAGTCCTAGATGAAGCGGTTAACAAAGCGCAGCACCTTGGGGGAGCGACAGTATGACGTCTGACATTCGGCCAAAGCCGGGCATTATGGATATCGCTTTGTACCAAGGCGGTGCTGCAACCATTGCAGGCAAAACCAACACCATTAAACTTTCCTCAAACGAGAACCCGTTTGGCCCGTCTGATAAAGCCAAAGAGGCTTTTTCGCGCTCGGTCCATGCCTTGCACCGCTATCCTTCGACCGACCACGCAGCCCTGCGCGCAGCGATTGCAGAAATGCAGCACCTTGATGCAGAGCGGGTGATTTGCGGTGTGGGCAGCGATGAGATTATCCATTTTCTGTGTCAGGCCTATGCCGGGCCGGGGGATGAGGTTTTGTTCACCGAGCATGGATTTTTGATGTACCGCATTTCGGCCACCGCTGCGGGTGCTACCCCGGTCGAGGTGCCTGAGCGAGAACGCACCACCGATGTCGCGGCCTTGCTGGCGGCGTGCAATGAGCGCACGAAGCTGGTGTTTATCGCCAACCCGAACAACCCCACCGGCACCATGATTTCTGCCGCCGAGGTGACGCGACTGGCGGATGGCCTGCCGCCCCAAGCGATTTTGGTGCTAGACGGTGCTTATGCTGAATATGTCGAAGGCTATGACGGTGGACTGGCGCTGATCGACTCCCGTGACAATGTGGTGATGACCCGCACGTTTTCCAAAATCTACGGGCTTGGTGGGTTGCGGATTGGCTGGGGCTATGGCCCCAAGGCGATTATTGACGTGCTCAACCGTATTCGTGGCCCGTTCAATCTGTCCAACACCCAGCTGGACGCGGCTGAGGCGGCGATGCGCGACCAAGAGTATGTGACCCGCTGCCGGACCGATAACGCCCGGATGCGCGTTTGGCTGGCCGAGGCACTGGCGGAGTTGGGCGTGCCGTCTGACACATCGCTTGCCAATTTCGTGCTGGCCCGTTTTGCCAATGCCGCCGAGGCGGAGGCTTGCGATGAATATCTGCGCGACCAAGGGCTGATCGTGCGGCGTGTGGCGGGTTATAAACTGCCGCACTGCCTGCGCATCACCGTGGGCGATGAAAGCGCATGCCGCCGTGTTGCCCATGCCGTGGCGCAGTTCAAAGGCAAACGCTAATGGCCGTGATCTATGAAAAAGTAGCGCTGATTGGCTTGGGGCTTATCGCATCCTCGATGGCACATGCGATGCGGCAACGGGGGCTTGTGGGCCACGTTGTTGGCCATGCAAAATCGGCTGAAACGCGCGATGCGGCGATGGAGCTTGGCTTTTGCGATGCGGTTTACGCCACGGCGGCCGAGGCGGTGCAGGATGCCGATCTTGTCGTTCTGGCCGTACCGATCGGTGCTATGGAAAGTATTGCAGCCCAAATTGGCCCGCATTTGAAACCGGGTGCGACCGTGACCGATGTAGGCTCGGTTAAACAAGCGGTGATTGATGCCGTGGCCCCGCATATGCCAAAGGGCGTGCATTTTATTCCGGGCCACCCGCTTGCAGGCACCGAACATTCCGGCCCGCGTGCAGGCTTTGCCACGCTGTTTGAAAACCGTTGGTGGTTGCTGACGCCGCCTGTTGATGCCAACCCTGCCGCCGTGACACGTCTGCGCGGGTTGCTGGAGGCGATGGGGGCCAATGTCGATGAAATGGACGCGCCGCACCATGACCTCGTGCTGGCTGTCACCAGCCATACACCGCATCTTATCGCCTATACGATGGTGGGCGTGGCCGATGATCTGCGCCGCGTGACCGATAGCGAAGTGATTAAATATTCCGCAGCAGGGTTTCGTGATTTTACCCGCATCGCAGCAAGTGACCCGACTATGTGGCGCGATGTGTTCCTTACCAATAAAGACGCCACTTTGGAAATTTTGGGCAGGTTCACCGAGGAACTATTTGCCCTGCAACGTGCCATTCGCAAAGGTGACGGCCCGCATTTGCACGCCTATTTCACCCGCACCCGCGCCATTCGGCGCAGCATCATCCAAGCGGGCCAAGATACCGACGCCCCAGATTTTGGCCGTGGCGCGCGCGCCGTCCCCGAAAAACCCCAAGGGGACGCATGAGAGCGCTTGCCGTCCTAAGCTTGATCGCCTGCTGTGTGGCCGGGCAGACCTTGGCCGAATTTTCATCCGTGCGCCCGATGCCACGCCCCAGTCTGAATACGCCAGACCCTGTTCCAACCGAGACGCAGTTCCCAGTGGCTTCGTTGGTTACACCAGAGCGGTCCATCCGGCCTATGCCGCGCCCCGCAACGATTATTGCAGCGGCACCTGCCGCCGTCCCGAAAAAGGGGCTTTTGGGCACGCTGTTCGGGTCTAAAAAGGCCGTGGCCCAAAAGCCAGACGCGCAAGCGCCCCGAACCTATAACAGTAGCTCCATCTGCAATGACCGCGCGATCCAAGGTACCGCTATCCCGACAATCCGAGGTGCGCAAAAAGGCTGTGGTATTGAAAACCCGGTGCGGATCACCGCTGTCGATGGTGTGATCTTAAGCATGCCCGCAACGGTTGATTGTGACACAGCCCGCGCCTTGCGCAAATGGGTGACCAACAAGGTAAAACCCGCGTTTGGCCGCAATCAGGTGACCAAACTGCATGTGGCCGCCCATTACGCCTGCCGCGCTCGCAACAACCAAAGTGGCGCACGGATCAGCGAACATGGGCGCGGCAAGGCTATTGATATCGCAGGCTTTACGCTTGCAAACGGCACGGAACTTAGTGTGCAGCAGGATTATAAATCCAGCAAAGGCAAGGCGATCCGCAAGATCCACAAAGGCGCGTGCGGCATCTTTGGCACCACGCTTGGGCCAGGGTCTGATGGCTATCATGAGGACCATTTGCATTTTGACATCGCGAAATATCGCGGTGGGCCGTATTGCAAATAATCAGCGTAAGCGCGGGGCCGGCCCTACCTGCAATGGCCCAATCAAAGTAAGCCCATTGGCAAAGCGCACGGGCAGTTCCAGCGTGTCAGGACCATCCGACTGCTTGGCCAAAAACTGCGCGGCGCGCTCCCACAGCTGGCGCTGATCCGGGGCCAAAAGCCCCATGCTTTGCGCCACATCCAACGCCACTTGCCAGTTTTCCAACTGCAAAACCGCATCGCCTTCGGCAAAACCTGCGCTATCTGCCACAACCTTACCCGTGGCTGTGACCCCCAATGTACCCCATTCAATCCGCAGATCGCTCAAGTCCAATGCGGCAATTTGGGGGCGCGTTTCCAAGACCATCCGGTCAATTGGCGCAGTCATTCCGACATAGGCATCTACCCGGATCACCGCGACCTCTGGTGGCAGTACCGCGCCAAACTGCGCGGTCAACGCAGGATCTGGCGTTAAATTACCAATGTTCAGCCCAATCTCATGCCAATTCACCCGGCTTTCATCCAGCCGAGTCGCAAATTGTACAGTCTCGGCGCGCACGGTCCAACCGCGATCCCCCACCGCCTCTAGCGCCTCACCCACCAGCGACAAACGGTCCAAAGGCAGCGATGTTTGCGGTTTGGCCACCACGCTGGCCTGTAACTTGGTCGCGCGGAGTGTCATCGCTTCGGGCGGCAAGACCAGCCGTTGTTCTGGTGGAAAAGCCGCAATCACATGCCATGGCTTATAGCTTAGGCTGAGCACTTGAAAGAACGGAGCTTGCCAGTCAAACCCGGTAACGGGGTCGCTGAAATGCGGGTCGGTTACGGTCAGATCAAAGCGGTTGGGAAAGCCGTGAACCGCCAAATCGGTATAGCTCGCCCCTTTGCCATTGGCCTGCAAGGTGGCAAACCAACCCTTGGCGGCGGCTTCAAACCCACGCTCGCCCACAAACCAATAGCCGCCCCAAAGGCACCCCAACAGCATCACAAACCCCGTCAACCACCGCATCAGGCCACCCCTTTTCATTCAGTCTCAATTGCTGTTTACAAGGCCGGGCAACGGAGGGCCAGTAGATGCAAAAGCCACTTTGGGTTTTCGGGTATGGATCGCTGGTCTGGAACCCCGGTTTTTCCGTGGCCGAACAACGCGTCGCGCGGTTGAACGGCTGGCATCGCAGCTTTTGTATGCGTTCCATCCACCACCGCGGCACCGAAATTGATCCCGGCCTTGTTCTTGCCCTCGACCGCGCGGCAACTGCGCATTGCGCTGGCGTTGCCTTTCGCGTCGCGGACGGGGCCGAGGATGCAACCCTCGCCATTTTGCGCGAACGCGAATTGATCTCTTCGGCCTATCTTGAGGAATGGTTGCAACTGTCGCTTGAAGGCGGCGCAGAGGTGACCGCCCTTTGCTATGTTATCGACCCTGCGCATGACCAATATTGCACCCTCGCGTTGGAAGAACAGGCGCAAATTATTGCACAGGCCATTGGCGGACGCGGGCGCAATTGTGAATATCTGTTCAATACGGCTGATCATCTCGCACAATTGGGCATTGGCGACGATGATCTGGAATGGCTTTCCCATCGTGTCAAAGCTTTGCGCGGCTAAAATGTTAAATGCGAAAGTGTTAAATGCCAAAATGTTAAATCACAGTTGGCACAATCACTTTGCGGGCTTAGGTTAAGAAAAACCAAATCAGAAGGGTCATTTGCGCCGAATGGACAAGACCACCGCCGAGGCAGAGTTTTCGTTTACCCACCCGCTTCGTCAGATCGTTCTGATGCTGGGCGTGGTTGTGCTTGTTATTATGGGCGGCTTTGTCGCCTGGGGGCTGCTTTCGAGCGTGTTTTTGGCCAACGTCTGGCTGAACGGCTTTATAGCGATGGTGTTTGTTTTTGGCGTCATTGCGTGCTTTTGGCAGGTGTTGCAACTGATGCAATCTGTGCGCTGGATCCTTGGGTTCACGCAGCCTGATCCTTCGGTCGAACAGGTCAATGCGCCCCGGCTTTTGGCCCCACTTGCCGCGTTGCTGCGCAGCCGTGGTGCGCGGATGCAAATCTCCGCTTCTTCCTCGCGCTCCATCCTTGATTCCGTGGCAACCCGAATTGATGAGGCGCGCGATATCACGCGGTATCTTGTTAACCTGCTGATATTCCTTGGCCTTTTAGGTACATTCTATGGCCTTGCGACCACGGTCCCTGCGGTTGTCGAAACCATCCGCAACCTTGCTCCGCAAGAGGGCGAGAATGCGATGCAGGTGTTTGAAAAGCTGATGGGCGGGCTGGAAGCCCAGCTTGGCGGTATGGGAACTGCGTTTTCCTCATCACTTTTGGGGCTTGCCGGGTCACTGGTTGTGGGATTGTTGGAACTGTTTGCGAGCCACGGCCAGAACCGCTTTTACCGAGAACTAGAGGAATGGCTGTCCTCGATCACGCGGCTTGGGTTTTCCAGCGGCGATGGGGATGGTGGTGATATTTCAGGGCTTGGCGGGGTTATGGACCAGGTTGCGCGGCAGCTGGAAACCCTGCAAAACTTGTTCGTGCAGGCCGATGTCTCGCGTAGTTTGGCCGATGAACGCTTGGGCAGTTTGACCGAGGCGGTCAAGGATTTGTCGGCCAAGGTGCAATCTGGCGGCCAAATTCAGGAGCAACTGGCCCAAATTGCCACGGCCCAGACCGGGCTTTTGGCCCGTATCGCAGATGGCCAAGACAGCTTTGCCCCGGTGTTGGCCAAGGTTGCCGAAGACGGGATGGACGCCGAAAGCCGGATGCGTCTGCGCTCTATTGATGTGCAATTGCTGCGGATCCTTGAAGAAATTTCTGCTGGGCGGCAAGAAAGCATGTCTGATTTGCGCTCTGATATTGCTGGGCTGACCAACGCGGTCCGTCAACTTTCGCGCAACGCTTCCGGGCGGGGCTAGGCCATGGCGCTCAGTCGGCGCAACGGGCAAAAGATGAACGGCTCTATTTGGCCGGGCTTTGTCGATGCAATGACCGCGTTGCTTTTGGTGCTGATGTTCGTGCTGTCAATTTTTATGATCGTGCAATCGGTGTTGCGCGAAACCATTGATAGCCAAGACCATGAGTTGGATGCCTTGTCTGAACAGGTCGCAGGCCTCGCCGATGCCTTGGGGCTGGAGCGTAACCGCGCCGTCCGTTTGGCTGCGGAAGTGGGGCAGTTGGGTGCAAGCCTGACCGCGGCTCAAGCGGATGGTGCGGCGCAAGCGGCTCTTGCCGCGTCTTTGTCAGGGCAACTTGCCGCGCGGCAGGCCGACCTTCAGGCGGCAACCGCCCGGATCAGCAGTTTTGAGGCCCAAGTCGCGAGTTTGCTTGCCGAACGAGACGCGGCCCGTGGGCAGGCGGTGACTTTGACGGCGGCAGTGTCGGACCTTGAAGCCGCGCAAACGCGGCTGATATTTGAACAAGAGGCATTGAACCTGGCCCTTGCCCGCGCGCGCGAAGAGGTTGATGCACAGGCTGAAACTGCCCGGCTTGCCGCTGCGCGGCGCGAAGCGTTGGATGCGTTGGTGGCCGATCTGAAAACCAAAGTTGCCGATGGCGAGGCAAGTTTGGCCGCAAGCCTTGCGCGGTTGGCTGATGCCGAAGGCAAGGCCGAAAGCGTGGGCGCCGAGATGGTGGCTTTGGCTGCGCGGTTGCAAGGGGTTGCGGAAAAGCTGAGCGATGAGGAAAGGGCGCGGCTGGTCGATATGGCCGCGGCGGCGGCGTTGCGGGCCAAGCTTGCGGCCTCGGAAACGGAACTGACCGCGATGACGCTGGCCTTGGAAGAACAGCGCAAACGGGCCGAGGAAACCTTGACCTTGCTGGCCGCAGCGCAGGCGGCAGTGACCCAATCGGACCAAGATTTGACGGGTAAAGACGCCTTGCTGGCCACGGCCCGCGCGGCCTTGGCCGAAGAGCGGACCCAGTCTGACGACAATGCGAGACGGGTGGCGCTGTTGAACGAACAAATCGCGGCACTTCGCGGGCAACTGGGGGATTTGCAAGGCCTGCTCGATGGTGCCTCCGCCAAAGATCAGGCGGCGAAAGTGCGGCTTGACACGCTTGGGGTTCAGCTGAACACAGCGCTGGCGCAGGTGGCGGCTGAGCAGAAAAAGCGGGCAGAGCTGGAAGCTGCCGAGCGGAAACGCTTGGAGGTCGAGACTCAGAAGCTGGAGAATTTCCGGTCTGAATTCTTTGGCCAGCTGCGCGGAGTTTTGGCTGGGCGGGACGGGGTTCGGATTGTGGGGGATCGCTTTGTCTTCTCGTCCGAAGTTTTGTTTCAGCCAGGATCGGCGACCTTGGCCCCCGAAGGGCGGCGCCAGATTGCGGGGGTTGTGGCGACGCTGAAAGAGGTTTCTGGGCAGATCCCACCCGGTATTGATTGGATTATCCGAGTGGACGGCCATACCGATAATGTGCCGCTTTCGGGATTGGGCGCCTTTGCTGACAATTGGGAATTGAGCCAAGCCCGCGCCTTGTCTGTGGTTCGGTTTATGCAAGATGATTTAGGATTTCCGCCGGGGCGGATGGCGGCGACGGGATTTGGGGAATGGCAGCCTGTGGCGCTGGGAAATTCGGAAAATGACCGGGCGCAAAATCGGCGGATTGAGTTGAAGCTGACGGAGCGGTGAGCCGCGGTTTGTGACGGTTTTCGCGCGTAGAATCGCGCGCGGACGGATTTTTAAGTCCCTGATAAGACTGTGCAATCTTGTTTTTCTTTAGAGTTTGTTAACCGGCATCCGCAGGTAGTTTTTGAATATTCTGAGCCTAATTGTAAATGCCGCTGTGGGGGATTGCGGAGTGTTGTGGCGGCTTATCCTATGGGGTGGCCGCTTTGGGGTGAGGGTGGCGTGGATATTTGTGAACAGATGAAACTGGGGTTAGGGCGCGATCGTGAGCGACAAGGTTTTTTGGCTGATTTCGATTGAGCCGCGCAGCATTGTGATTGTGCCTTTATAGGTGCCGATTGGCCAGTTTTGGCCGCGACTGCGTTTGCCAATGGCGCGCATGGTGCGGGCTTGGGTTTTGTCGAGCGTGACGGTTTCGCGCAAAACCTCTCCATCTGGGCCATTTAGGGTAAAGGTGAGACGGTCGCCGGCTTGGCTGCCAAAGACATGCGCCCAAAGCACCAATGCGGGGGCGGATTGGGGCAAGGTTTGCAGGCCCGCACCACCCTGCTTAACCAAATCAAATCCAGGGATGTCAGTGGCAAAGCCTGCGTCGATGACGCCGCCGGGCTGAAAGGGCAGGGCAGGGGACCAAAGGCTGGGTGTGGAAACGCCGCAAGTGTTGGTGTCGCCGGGGGAGAACGGGTCGATGACTTGGCCGTTTTGGCGCAAGCTGAGGTGGAGATGGGGAAATTCGGTGCGACCTGATAGGCCGATTTGCCCCAAGGGCGCGCCGACGGCTACGGTTTGGCCGGGACGGACCAACACCGAGCCGCGTTTGAGGTGGCAATATTGGGTTTCCCAGCCGCCCTCATGCGTGAGCACAACCGCATTGCCGCAATCGCGGTCGGTGATATCGGGAGCGTTTGGCGCGTTGGCGGCGATATCGGCCATGCTGTCGCGGGTGGCGCGGACCACGCCTGTGGCGGCGGCGGTCACGGTGACGCCGTTTTCCATATCGGCAAGCGTTGGAACCGCAAAATCGGTGCCTTTGTGGCCATCATAGCTGAGGGGACCGCAGGTAAAATCGGAAGATTTTGGGCTTGGGTCGCGGTCGGTGTATTGTTGGATAAAGCACGTGTCGCCCAAGGTGCAAGCCACGGGGAAGGTTAGCAAAAAGGCCCCCGCTTGCGCGGGAGCCCATAAAAGGGTGGCAAGAAGTGCTGCGAAAAGCGCCTTCATTCTGCCGTGAGCAGCGGGGTTTTGCGGCCTGAAATGCGAACTTTGCTTGGCTCTTCAAAGACCAGATCAAGTGCGCCGTCTTTCATACCAACTTTGACCACGCCACCTTTCATCAGCTTGCCAAAGAGCAATTCTTCGGCCAGCGGTTTTTTGATGTACTCTTGGATCACGCGGCCCAAGGGGCGCGCGCCCATTTTGTCATCATAGCCCTTTTCGCCCAGCCAATTTGCGGCCTCATCTGTCAGCTCAATATGGACATTGCGGTCTAAAAGCTGTGCTTCGAGTTGCAGAACGAATTTTTCCACGACTTGACGGATAATTTGGCGGCCCAAGGGGGCGAAGCTGATCACCGCATCAAGACGGTTGCGGAATTCGGGCGTGAAGGTACGCTCAACCGCTGCCGTATCTTCACCCTCGCGCCGGTCACGGCCAAAGCCGATGGCGGATTTGGACATTTCTTGCGCGCCAGCGTTCGAGGTCATGATGAGGATAACATTGCGGAAATCGACCGAGCGGCCGTTATGGTCGGTCAGTTTGCCGTGGTCCATAACTTGCAGCAAGATGTTATAGACATCCGGATGCGCCTTTTCCATTTCATCAAGCAGCAGCACGCAATGCGGGTGCTGGTCGATGCCATCGGTGAGCATGCCGCCTTGGTCAAAGCCGACATAGCCGGGAGGCGCGCCGATCAGGCGGGAAACGGCGTGTTTTTCCATGTATTCCGACATGTCAAAGCGCAAAAGTTCGACGCCCAACGTGTTGGCGAGTTGCTTTGCCACCTCGGTTTTGCCGACGCCTGTTGGGCCTGCAAACAGGTAGTTGCCGATCGGTTTTTCAGGCTCACGCAGGCCTGCGCGGGCCAGTTTAATGGCAGAGGCAAGCGCTTCGATGGCTTTGTCTTGGCCAAAAACAACGCGTTTGAGCGATTTTTCTAGGCCGCGCAGCACTTCGCTATCGTCTTTGGAGACGCTTTTTGGGGGGATGCGGGCGATTTTGGCGACGACCGCCTCAATTTCCTTGGTGCCGATGGTTTTGCGGCGTTTGGATTCGGACAGGAGGTGCTGTGCGGCACCGGCCTCATCAATCACGTCGATGGCACTATCGGGCAGTTTGCGGTCATTGATATAGCGCGCGGCGAGTTCGACGGCGGTTTTGATCGCATCGGCGGTGTAGCGCAGGTCGTGATGCTCTTCAAAATGCGGTTTGAGGCCCATCAGGATTTTGATGGTGTCGGGGACCGAAGGCTCATTCACGTCAATTTTTTGGAAACGCCGGGCCAAAGCGCGGTCTTTTTCAAAGTGCTGACGGAATTCTTTGTAGGTGGTGGAGCCCATGGTGCGCAGTTTGCCACCCTGAAGGGCGGGTTTTAGGAGGTTAGACGCATCCATAGCGCCGCCAGAAGTGGCGCCGGCACCGATAACGGTATGAATCTCGTCGATAAAGAGGATTGCGTCGGGGTGATCTTCGGTCTCCTTCACCACGGCTTTGAGGCGTTCTTCGAAATCGCCACGGTAGCGGGTGCCTGCGAGCAAAGCGCCCATATCAAGGCTGTAGATCGTGGCCTTGGACAGAATTTCGGGGGTTTCGCCGCGCACGATTTTCCAGGCCAGACCTTCGGCGATGGCGGTTTTGCCAACGCCGGGATCACCTACCAGAAGCGGGTTGTTTTTACGGCGGCGGCAGAGGACTTGGATGCAGCGCTCAACCTCCGCCTCACGGCCGATGAGGGGGTCAACGTCGCCTTTGATGGCTTTGACGTTCAGGTCGACGCAGTATTTTGACAGCGCGGATTCTTTGGCATCCCCGGCCTCCCCCTTGGGGGTTTCCATGTGTTCTTCGGCACCGGTGACGGGGCGCGCCTCACCGAACGCGGGGTCTTTGGCGACGCCGTGGGCGATGAAATTGACGGCATCGTAGCGGGTCATATCTTGCTCTTGCAAGAAGTAGGCAGCGTTGGATTCACGTTCGGCAAAGATGGCGACGAGGACATTGGCGCCTGTCACCTCATTGCGGCCAGAGGATTGGACGTGGATTGCGGCGCGCTGGATGACGCGCTGGAAGGCGGCTGTTGGCACGGCCTCCGACCCTTCGACATCGGTGACGAGGGTGGAGAGATCATCATCGACAAAATCGACGAGGGTTTTGCGCAAATCGTCGAGGTCGACGGAGCATGCCTTCATCACCCGTGAGGCATCGGGCTCATCTATCAATGCCAGAAGCAAATGTTCCAGCGTGGCGAGTTCGTGGCGACGCGCGTTGGCCAAAGCCAAAGCGCCGTGGATTGCCTGTTCAAGCGTCGTGGAAAATGATGGCACGGTTGAGTGCTCCTCGTGTTTTGCTGGCGGACGGGCGTGATACCCAGACCGACCATGGCCTCATACTCTTAAGGTTCGGTTTTATTTCGGCAGCTTCAAGTCTTTTTTCGGATTATTTTAGCATTGTGACGGTTGGACCAGAAAAAGTGATCATTGAGGTAGGGTTGTTGCGCGGATGTGACTAGAATTTGTCCTTACGCGCGCGGATTTCAGTGAAAACATCCACATCTGCGGCCCTTGTCATATCAAGGGCGGCTTTCATGTCAGGGCTTGGGGCGCGGAGGAACGGGTTGGTTTTGCGTTCTTGTGCCAAGGTGGACGGGACGGTGGGCAGGCCTGCGGCGCGCTGGTCTGCCACATGTTGTGACAATAAGATAAGGCCGGGATGGGTGGGTTCAAGGGCCAAGGCAAAACGGATGTTGCTGGCGGTGTATTCATGGCCGGAAAAGAGCTGGGTTTCACCTGGCAAGGGGGCCAGTTTTTGCAGGCTGGTCCACATTTGGGCGGGGGTACCTTCGAACAGGCGACCGCAGCCCATGACCATCAGGCTGTCGCCGGAAAACAGCGCCTGCGTTACGGGGAAGTGAAAAGCGATGTGGCCAAGCGTGTGGCCGGACACGTCAAAAATCTGCACATCCTCGCCACAGAGTGTGACGGTTTCGCCGTCGTGCAAAGCGTGGCTTAAGGGCGGCAGGCGGTGGGCATCGGCGGCAGCACCCCAGATGCGGGGGGGCGTTTGCAGGCCTGCAAGCAGGTCAGGCAGGCCGTCGATGTGATCCCAATGGTGATGCGTCAGCAAGACGTCGGTCAGGCGCCAACCTTGGGCGGCAAGGGCTGCGAGTATTGGAGCACCTTCGGGAACATCGACCACGGCGGTGTCACCTGTCGCGGCGTTATGGATCAGGTAGGCGTAGTTGTCGGACAGACACGGCACGGTCAAAATTGTAAGCGGCATGGTCTTTTGACTTTCTTTGGGTAATGTTGGAAACAGCTTCGCCCGAAAAAGGCCCTGTCCGCAATGCATCTTGATGTGCTTGACCTTCGCAACTTTTACTATCGGACCAAGCTGGGCCGGGTGGCGCAGCGTGCGATCCGCGATACGGTGGTGCGGATGTGGCCAAGTGCCAAGGGCGAGACGATGGCGGGCTTTGGCTTTGCGGCACCGCTTATGCGGCCCTATTTGGCCGATGCGCGGCGGGTGATTGCCTTGATGCCTGCGCCGCAAGGGGTGATGTCTTGGCCTGCGGGCCTGAAAAATGTGTCGGTGCTGTGCGAAGAAACGGCTTGGCCGTTAGGCACCGGGGTGGTGGACCGGCTGATCTTGATGCACGGGTTGGAAACGTCTGAGCAGCCGTCGATGGTGCTGGAAGAGGCGTCGCGGGTTTTGGGGCCGGGCGGACGGGCGTTGTTTATTGTGCCGGCGCGGTCGGGCCTGTGGGCGCGGCGCGATGGCACGCCGTTTGGCTATGGCAGGCCTTATTCACTTAAGCAGTTGGAAACACAATTGAAACGCCATAACTTTACGGTAGAGCGGCGGGTGTCCGCGCTGTTTGCCCCGCCGTCGGCGCACCCATTTTGGATGAAAATGGCCGAATTTTTTGAACGCAACGGGCGGCGGTTTGGGCCGTTTATGGCGGGTGGGGTGTTGGTGGTTGAAGTGTCCAAGCAGCAGCGTGCGCCGGTTCAAGGCGGGTTGGGGGCTGTGGTGCGCAGGCCATTGCGCGTTTTGGAAGGCATGGGGCAAGGCACGCCAGAGCCTGCGCTGCGGGACGGCGACGCGCAGTAAAGCTGTCTAAGGACGTGATGATCGGGGGGGTAGCTTTGGGATGCGAGAATCATGCAAGCGCTGCCGCACGGCATGGGCCGGTTTTGGCGGCGAATCCCCGTGTAGCGGCGCGCGCTTTGCGACCGAGGCCTTTTAATCCAGTAGGCGGCACATTTTTTTGATCGCCGCTTCCCAAACCGCACCTTGCTTGCGACATGTTAGCGCCCTTCACGCGCAATTTACCTTTTGTTGACGGTTGCGGCACAAATCCGCCTCTGCTACACCCCTTCAAAATTCAGACGCATGCACAAGTATGCGCCATGGGATGCCCTTGTGCCATAGGTTATGGCAAAGGGGCTTAATTTCGGAAGGGATGACGTGTCAGAATCAGCTTCGATCTCCTCCGGCATTGCTGCGCGCTACGCCACCGCTCTTTTTGAGCTGGCGAAGGACAGTAAGGGCCTTAAGGCACTGGAGGGCGACATCGGCGCCCTTTCGGCGACCCTGACCAGCTCTGCCGACCTGCGGGCCTTGATTTCGTCGCCGGTGTACAGCCGCGACGACCAAGGCAAAGCGATTGCCGAGATAGCCAAGAAGATGGGGCTTTCCCCGTTGATGGCCAACACATTGGCATTGATGGCGCAAAAGCGCCGTCTGTTCGTGTTGCCGCAATTGACCAAGATTGTGCAAGATTTGATTAGCGTGGAAAAAGGTGAGGTTACCGCCGAGGTGACATCTGCCACCAAGCTGAGCGCTGCACAGGCAAAAGAACTCGCCGCTACGCTGAAAGCCAGCGTCGGCAAGGATGTGAAACTGAAAACCGCTGTCGATGAATCCCTCATCGGTGGTCTTATCGTAAAGCTTGGGTCTACCATGATCGACACGTCGGTTAAGGCCAAGCTCGCGGCCCTCCAGAATGCAATGAAAGAGGTCGGATAAATGGGTATCCAAGCAGCTGAGATTTCTGCAATCCTTAAGGACCAGATCAAAAACTTTGGCAAAGATGCTGAAGTCGCCGAAGTTGGCCGGGTGTTGAGCGTTGGCGATGGTATCGCCCGTGTTCATGGTCTGGACAATGTTCAGGCGGGTGAGATGGTCGAATTCCCCGGTGGTATCCGTGGGATGGCGTTGAACCTTGAAGTTGATAACGTCGGTATCGTTATTTTCGGCGATGACCGCGCGATCAAAGAAGGCGACACCGTCAAGCGCACCAAGTCCATCGTGGACGTGCCTGTGGGTGACGAATTGCTGGGCCGTGTTGTGGACGGTCTGGGCAACCCGATTGATGGCAAAGGCCCGATCAAAACCAAAAAGCGCTCGATTGCTGACGTGAAAGCGCCCGGCATCATTCCACGCCAGTCGGTGCATGAGCCGATGGCGACAGGCCTGAAGTCGGTTGACGCGATGATCCCTGTTGGCCGTGGCCAGCGCGAATTGATCATTGGTGACCGCCAGACCGGGAAAACCGCGATTGCGCTCGACACCATTTTGAACCAAGCGTCCTATAACAAGGCTGCTGGCGATGATGAGAGCAAGAAGCTGTACTGCGTTTATGTAGCGATTGGGCAGAAACGCTCAACCGTGGCGCAGTTGGTGAAGAAGTTGGAAGAAACCGGTGCGCTTGCCTATACTATCGTTGTGGCTGCGACCGCGTCTGACCCAGCACCGATGCAGTTCTTGGCACCATATGCCGCGACATCAATTGCGGAACATTTCCGTGACAATGGCCGTCATGCGCTGATCATCTATGATGATTTGTCCAAGCAGGCTGTGTCTTATCGCCAGATGTCGTTGCTGCTGCGTCGTCCTCCGGGGCGTGAGGCCTATCCGGGTGACGTGTTCTATCTGCACTCGCGCCTGTTGGAGCGGTCGTCGAAGTTGAACAAGGATCATGGTTCGGGGTCGTTGACCGCGTTGCCGATCATTGAAACCCAAGGCGGTGACGTATCGGCGTTTATTCCGACAAACGTGATTTCGATCACCGATGGTCAGATCTTCCTTGAAACCGAATTGTTCTATCAGGGTATTCGCCCGGCTGTGAACACAGGTTTGTCGGTGTCTCGTGTTGGGTCTTCGGCCCAGACGGATGCGATGAAGTCGGTTGCTGGCCCGGTTAAGCTGGAACTGGCGCAGTACCGCGAAATGGCGGCCTTTGCGCAGTTTGGGTCTGATCTGGATGCCTCCACTCAGCAGTTGCTGAACCGTGGTGCGCGTTTGACTGAATTGATGAAGCAGCCACAATATGCGCCGCTGACCGGTTCGGAAATCGTTTGCGTGATCTTTGCGGGTACCAAAGGCTATCTGGACAAGATCCCAGTAAAGTCGGTTGGTCGCTATGAGGCGGGTCTGTTGAAGCATCTGCGGTCTAACCATGCAGATTTGTTGGCAGATATCACCAACAACGACCGCAAGGTGAAGGGCGAGTTGGAAGACAAAATCCGCGCAGCCCTTGATGCATACGCCAAAGATTTCGCCTGAGGGGTAGGTAAATGCCGAGCCTAAAGGACTTAAAAAACAAGATCACGAGTATCAAGAATACTCGGAAGATCACCAAAGCCATGCAGATGGTTGCCGCGGCGAAGCTTCGCCGCGCGCAGGAAGCTGCTGAAGCTGGTCGGCCCTATGCCGAGCGGATGAATGCGGTGATGGCGGGGCTTTCGGCCTCGGTTGGAACATCGGCCAGCGCGCCCCGGCTTTTGGCCGGGACGGGCGAGGACAAGGTGCATTTGCTGGTTGTCATGACCGCCGAACGCGGTTTGTGCGGCGGCTTTAACTCGACCATCGTGCGGCTTGCACGGGCGCGGGCGAATGAGCTGTTGGCCAAAGGTAAGACGGTCAAGATTTTGACCGTTGGCAAAAAGGGCCGGGAGCAGTTGAAGCGTGATTTCGCGTCTTACATGATTGGTCACGTTGACCTGTCTGAGGTAAAACGCGTGGGCTATGTTCAGGCGCAAGCGATCTCCAAGGATATTCTGGCACGCTTTGATGCGGGCGAGTTTGACGTGGCGACGCTGTTCTTTAACCGCTTCCAATCGGTGATCAGCCAGATCCCAACTGCGCAACAGGTTATCCCCGCGAAATATGACGTGGAAGATGCCGGTGATGCGGTTGCACTTTACGATTACGAGCCGTCAGAGGAAGGCATCCTTGCCGATCTTTTGCCGCGCGGTGTGGCCACGCAAGTGTTCACCGCTTTGCTTGAAAACGGGGCCTCGGAACAGGGTGCCCGGATGAGTGCGATGGACAACGCCACACGCAACGCGGGCGATATGATCGACAAATACACGACGATCTATAACCGTTCGCGCCAAGCTGCGATCACCAAAGAACTTATCGAAATCATCTCGGGCGCTGAGGCGCTTTGACCCGCATAACGGAGACTTGACACATGGCGAAAGCACCAACAAAGGCCGCAGGCAAGATCACCCAGGTGATTGGCGCGGTTGTGGATGTGCAGTTTGAGGGTGACCTGCCGGCCATTCTGAACGCATTGACCACAACCAACAACGGCAAGAAGCTGATTTTGGAAGTGGCACAGCACTTGGGCGAAAGCACAGTGCGGACCATTGCGATGGACGCGACCGAAGGTTTGGTTCGTGGCGAAGGCGTGACCGACACCGGCGCACCAATTTCTGTGCCTGTGGGCATGGGCACATTGGGCCGCATCATGAACGTCACCGGCGACCCGGTTGACGAACGTGGCCCGGTTTTGTCGAAAACAACCCGCTCGATCCACGGTGAAGCGCCAAGCTTTGCGGACCAGTCGACCGAGACGCAGATCCTTGTGACCGGCATTAAGGTTATCGACCTGTTGGCCCCCTATACCAAGGGTGGTAAAATTGGTTTGTTCGGTGGTGCGGGCGTTGGCAAGACCGTTTTGATCATGGAATTGATCAACAACATCGCCAAAGTACACTCGGGCGTGTCGGTGTTTGCCGGCGTGGGCGAGCGGACACGGGAAGGTAACGACCTTTACCACGAGATGATCGAATCCGGCGTTATCAACTTGGAAGACCTTGAAAAATCCAAGATCGCGCTTGTGTACGGTCAGATGAACGAGCCTCCGGGTGCGCGCATGCGTGTGGCTTTGTCGGGTTTGACATTGGCCGAGCAGTTCCGCGATGAAACCGGTGCCGATGTTTTGTTCTTTGTGGACAACATCTTCCGCTTTACGCAGGCGGGTTCGGAAGTGTCGGCGCTTTTGGGCCGTATTCCTTCGGCCGTGGGCTATCAGCCAACGCTGGCGACCGATATGGGCCAGATGCAAGAACGTATTACATCGACCAAGAACGGTTCGATTACGTCCGTGCAGGCCGTGTACGTGCCTGCCGATGACTTGACCGACCCTGCACCGGCGACATCCTTTGCCCACTTGGACGCGACCACCGTTTTGGACCGTTCGATCTCGGAAAAAGGGATTTATCCGGCTGTGGACCCGCTGGGTTCCACCTCGCGTTTGCTTGACCCGCTGATCATTGGCGAAGAGCATTACGGTGTGGCGACATCCGTTCAGCAGATCCTTCAGCGCTATAAGTCGTTGCAAGATATCATCGCGATTTTGGGTATGGACGAATTGTCGGAAGACGACAAAGTCGCCGTGGCCCGTGCGCGTAAGATTGAGCGTTTCCTGAGCCAGCCGTTTGACGTGGCCAAGGTGTTTACCGGCGCAGACGGCAAGCAGGTGCCTTTGGAAGAAACCATCGCCTCGTTCAAGGCGGTTGTGGCGGGTGAATATGACCATTTGCCAGAAGCGGCCTTCTATATGGTCGGTGGCATTGAAGAAGTGATCGCCAAAGCGCAGCGCCTTGCTGCCGCAGCGGCATAAGGGGGCAACATGGCCGCGACTGTGCAATTCGACCTTGTGTCACCGGAAAAGCGGCTTGCCTCATTTCAGGCGATTGAGGTGCAGATTCCGGGCGCTGAAGGTGATCTAACGGCGATGGAGGGGCATGCCCCCACCATTACCACCTTGCGCCCCGGTATTTTGAAAGCGATTGGCGCTGACAAAACGCTGGCGTTTGCTGTGACCGGCGGGTTTGCCGAAATCACGGCGGCGGGTGTGTCTGTGCTGGCCGAAGAAGCGGTGTCGGTTGATGATCTGTCTGGCACTGTGCTGGACCGCATGATCGACCAAGCCCGCGAGCTGGCCGCCATGGCGCTGCCTGAGGACAAGGATGCTGCCGAGAAGTTGGTTCAAGATATGATGACTTTGCGCAACCACGAAGCGCACTGATCAACGTGACATTGTGTGAAAGGCCCCGATGGTTTTCGGGGCCTTTTGCGTATTGGGATTGCGCGGAGCGGGGCCAAGGTTGGTGCGAGGTTGCAAAATGTGAACCCGATCAAAGTTTTGCCGCTTTCTGGCATTAAACAAGTCTCTATAATGTGGTTAGTGAACTTTGCCATTTGGCATCGGGAACTGGGCCACTGTCGGCATATTTTACGAATTTTTTTAATGGGTTCTCTCTAAACCACGCTCAAGCAGGGTGTTTGATAATGAAACGATTTTCGGCCCAAACGATGGGTATCCAACAAGGCTCTCGCGTGATGTTTTCTGATTTTGCAGATGATGGCGTGATGTGGACAGGGCATGGAGCGCGGGAAAGCCGCCATATCTTGACCTTTCCGGAGGCGTTTGTGGGGGAACCTGCGGTGACGGTGTCGATGTCGATGTGGGATATGGACCAAAAAACCAATTCGCGCGCTGACCTGTCGGTAGAGGCGATTACGGAAACCGGGTTTCATTTGGTGTTCAAAACATGGGGCGACACGCGGGTTGCGCGGGTGCGGGCGGATTGGATGGCGATTGGTCGGGTGAAGGACGAAGACGATTGGGAATTGTATTGACGGTGGATTTTTGCCCACCGCCCGGCTAGCTAAAGCGTTTTGCGTTTGATCTGAGCCATCAGATCAAACGCAAAACGCAATATGACCAAGCCCCGTGTATGTCTTGGTTTGCAATCAATCTGATTTGAGATTAATTGCAAATCGCTTTAGCCGCGATAAAGGCCTTCGTAGATCGGGCTTAGGGTTTCCGTTTCAAACAGCGATGACACCGATGTGCCGTTCCAGATGTTCAAGATCGCTTGTGCAAACATCGGGGCGGTTGGCAAAATGCGGATATTGGGGCAGTTTTTCACAGCCTCCGACGGGGCAATGGAATCGGTGATCACCAAGGATTTCATCACGGAGTTGGTGACGCGCTCCACCGCTGGGCCAGACATTACGCCGTGGGTGATATAGGCGTGAACTTCGGACGCGCCGTTTTCCAGCAAAACCTCGGCTGCTTTGCACAAGGTGCCGGCGGTATCGCACATGTCATCAACGATGATGCATTTCTTGCCCGAAACATCGCCGATCACGGTCATCTCGGCAATCTCACCGGCTTTTTCGCGGCGTTTGTCAACGATGGACAAGGGCGCGTTGATCCGTTTGGCCAATTCGCGGGCGCGGGCCACGCCGCCAACGTCGGGGGAGACGACCATCATATCAGACATAGAGCCTTTGAAGTGCGCCATGATATCGAGCGCAAAGATGGGTGAGGCATAAAGGTTATCAACTGGGATATCGAAAAAGCCTTGGATCTGAGCTGCGTGCAGATCAAGCGTCAGCACCCGTTCGATCCCGGCCTCGACCATCATATTGGCGACGAGTTTGGCGGAAATCGGGGTGCGGGCCTTGGTGCGGCGATCTTGGCGGGCATAGCCGAAATAGGGGATCACGGCGGTGATGCGCGAGGCCGATGAGCGGCGCAGCGCGTCAGTCATGATTAACAGTTCCATCAGGTTGTCATTGGCCGGGTTTGAGGTGGGCTGGATGATAAACATATCCTCGCCCCGCACGTTTTCGAACACTTCGACAAAAATCTCGCCATCGTTGAACCGTTCGACGCGGGCATCCACAAGGCCGACTGACATGCCACGGTGCAGCGACATCCGCCGGGCGATGGCGGTTGCCAGGGGCATGTTGGCATTGCCAGAGATCAGCTTGGGTTCGTTGAGGGCGGCCATGGAGTGTCCTTTGCAAGGCAGTCAAAAGGGATTCGGGTTGGCGTTGACACCGCTTACCATCGGGCTAGGGTCTTGCAAACCGATGACAGCCAGAGAGGCACAAAAATGGCCCATATTGACTATTACTTTGCGACGATTTCACCGTTTACCTATTTGGCAGGCACCCGGCTGGAGGAGATTGCGGCCAAGCATGGGGCGAGTGTGAGCTATAAGCCTTTGGATGTGGTGGCGCTGTTTGGGCGCACGGGCGGGCAGCCGCCCAAGGATCGGCATGAAAGCCGGCAGGCGTATCGGTTGCAAGAGATGCGGCGGCAAGGGGTGAAGGCGGGGCTTGCGCTGAACCTGAAGCCTGCGTTTTGGCCGACCAACCCTGCGCCAAGTTCGTATGCGATTATTGCCGCACAGGCAGCGGTTCAGGCTGGCAAGGGTGGCGATTTGGGTGCTTTGGTGCATGGGCTGACGCGGGCTTGTTGGGCCGAAGAGCGCAACATTGCCGAAGATGAGGTGATCCGGGCAGCGCTGGTTGCCGCCGGGTTTGATGCGGGGCTGGCGGATAGCGGGCTGCTGGCAGGGGCCGAGGCCTATGCGGCAAACTTGGAAGAAGCGGCGGCGGGCGGTGTGTTTGGTGCGCCGTTCTATGTGGTGGGCGAAGAGCGGTTTTGGGGCCAAGACCGATTGGATGATTTGGACCTTCACCTGAGCGGCAAGCTGTAATGCCGCAGGCCGATTTGGCCGACGTTCCGACACATTACCGGATTTTTGGGGAGGGGCCGGTGCAAGCGCTGGCGCTGCATTGTTCCTTGGCGCATGGCGGGGCGTGGACGGGGTTTGCGGGTCATTTGCAAGGGGTTACCTTGACCGCGCCTGATTTGCTGGGCCATGGGCGCAGCGGTGAATGGGACGGGGTTTCGGATTTTCACACAGGTGCCACGCGGCAAGCTATGGCGGGGCTGACGCAGATGGGCGCGGCACCTGTGCATCTGATCGGGCATAGTTTTGGTGCGACCGTGGCGTTGCGCATGGCGTTGGAAAGCCCGGACCGTATTGCCAGCCTGACGCTGTTTGAACCTGTGCTGTTTTGTGCTGCGCGTGCAGCAGGTGGGCCTGCCTATGCGACGCATTTGGCCCAACATTCGGAGTTTGCGGCAGCCCTTGCGGCAGGCGATAAACGCGCTGCGGCAATTGCGTTTCAGGCGATTTGGGGCCGAGGCGAGGCGTTTGAGACGCTGCCACCGGGGCAAGCCGATTACATTCTGCAGCGCATTGACCTGATTGCCGCGCAGAACCCGGTTTTGGAAAGCGATGCGGCGGGGATGCTGACCTATGGGCGGCTAGAAAGCTTGGGCGTGCCGGTTTTGCTGCTGCAAGGCGCAGATTCGCCTGCGGTGATTGATGCGATTAATGCTGAGCTGGCGCGGCGCTTGCCGCAAGTGCAGCGCGCGGTTGTGGCGGGGGCGGGGCACATGGTGCCGATCACCCATGCGGCAGAGTGCGCGCGCTTGGTGCAGGGGTTTTGGCCCAAGTGTCCTAAGAGCTTTAGCCGCGAAAGGCTGTGAGGAGCGCGTCAACCTCATCCGCCGTGGTACACCATGCGGTGACAAGGCGGCACAGGCCACCCCCCATGTCGTAATAAACCGCGCCGGCCGCCTTGGCGCGGGCGTGGGCTGCGGCAGGCAAGCGGACAAAGGCGATGTTGGCTTGGACGGGGTGAAGGAGTTCCGCGCCCTCAATTGTGGCGAGGCCTGCGGCCAGACGCGCGGCCATTGCGTTGGAATGACGCGCCATATCAAGCCAATAGCCCCCGTCAAACCATGCCTCCATCTGGGCGGCGATGTAGCGCATTTTGGACGATAGATGGCCTGCGCGTTTGCGGCGCAGTTCCAGCTCCCAAGATTTTGCGGGGTCAAAGAGTATAATCGCCTCGGCTCCCAACAGGCCATTTTTGGTGCCGCCTAAGGTGAGCACATCGACGCCCGCGCGCCATGTCATATCAGCCGGTGAGGCGTTGGTGGCGGCAAGCGCATTGGCAAAGCGCGCGCCATCAAGGTGGGTGGCAAGCCCGTGCGATTTGGCGAGTGCGCAAAGGGTGGTGAGTTCGGACGTGGTATAGGTGGTGCCGGCCTCGGTCACATTGGTCAGGCTGAGGGCGGTGGGTTGGACCGAATGGACCGAGGCATCGGTTTGGGCAAGGGCTGCGGTCAGCGTGTCGGGGGTGATTTTGCCGTGACAGCCATCCACCAACAACAGCTTGGCCCCGCCGGAGAAAAATTCAGGCGCGCCGCATTCATCGGCTTGGATATGGGCGTGGCGGTGGCACAGCGTGGCACCGTATGGCGGGGTATAAAGGGCGAGGGCGAGGGAGTTAGCAGCGGTGCCTGTAGTGACAAGATGGACCTGGGCATCGGGTGCCTCAAATATCTCACGGATTTGGGTGCGCAGGCGGCCCATTGGGGCATCAGCACCGTAGGACAGGGTTTGACCTTGGTTGGCGCGGGTCAGGGCGTCCATGATGGGCTGCGGCACGGGCGCGCCATTATCTGAGGCGAAAAACATCAGGGCCGTTCCTTTATGATATAGTCTTCCCAGTCTTCCTCGGACACTTCGGTTTCTGGCACGGTCCAGCCGCGCACGGATGCGCCCTCTATATGCACAGATTCGGGATCGTTTGAAATGAGGGGGTGCCAGTCGTGCAGTGGTTTGCCTTCGTGGATCAGGCGGTAGGCGCAGGTGGTGGGCAGCCAATAGGCGACTTGTTCCAGCTTTTTAGGGGTGAGCTGCACACATTCCGGCACATATTTGTGGCGGGTGGCGTAGTTGGAACAGCGGCAAGTGTCGCCATCGAGCAGGCGGCAGGCGACGCGGGTAAAGGCCAGCTCGCCGTTGTCTTCATATTCGATTTTGTTCAGGCAGCATTTGCCGCAGCCGTCACAGAGCGCTTCCCATTCCGCGCCCGACATCTTTTTCAAGGGGACGGTTTCCCAATAGCGCGGGCGCAGGCCGGTTGGGGCGGCGATGGGGGGGAGTTTATCGGTCATTTGGGGCGGCTAAGGATGGTGCGGGCGCGGTCGCAATCGGCGTGCATTTGGGTGATGAGGGCGTCGAGGCCGTCAAATTTCTCTTCGCCGCGCAGCCATTCTACGAACGCGATGGAAAGATGTTGGCCGTAGAGATCGCCTTTGAAATCAAAGAGGTATGTTTCAAGATTGGGGCGGTTTTCGCCAAACATCGGGCGGGTGCCAAGGTTGGCAGCGCCCATGTAATGGCCTTTTTGCGGGCCGGTCAGCACATCGGCGTAAACCGCGTAAACGCCGTTGCGCGGCAGGTGCAGGCCGGTCACATCCATATTGGCGGTGGGAAAGCCCAATTGGCGGCCCCGCTTTTCGCCGTGGATCACCTCGCCGTCAATGCGGTGCCAATGGCCCAGCATTTCGCGGGCGGTTTTGGTATCGCCCATGGTCAGTGCGGCGCGGATATTGGTGGAGGAAATGTCGGTGCCGCCGGTTTGGACCAGATTGGCCAAGTGGACGGTGATGCCCTGGGCGGCACAGAGGGATTGAAGATCGGCAGCGGTGCCTTTGCGGCCCTGGCCAAAGCAGAAATCAGCGCCGACGGTAACATGGGATACGCCAAGCCCTTGCGACAGGACTTGGGCCACAAATTCAGGCGGGGTTAGGCTGGCGAGGGTTGCGTCAAAGGGCAGTTCAAAGAGGGCTTGCACGCCAAGTTTCGCCAGCCGGTTCGCGCGGGCCTCGGCATTCATCAGGCGAAACGGGCCAGAGACAGGCGCGAAATAGCTGCGAGGGTGAGGTTCAAAGGTGACGATGCCAAGGGGCCCGTGTTGGGCTGCAAGCGAGATGACATGCTGATGGCCAAGGTGGACGCCGTCAAAATTGCCCATCGCCACGGATGCGCCGCGGTGTGTTGGACTAACCCCTTGCCAATGCTGATAGATTTCCATGCCCGTCCTTACGGGCTGCGCCCGGTGTCAATCAAACTTGCGGCTTGGCGCGAGAACCATCGCTTCGCCCTTTAGCACCACGGTATCGCCCACTGCGCAATGGGTTTCAAGGGTCACGCGGCGGCGGGCGATATCAATCGCTGTGACAGTAACCCGCGCGCGAACATGGTCGCCGGGGCGGACGGGGGCCATGAATTTCAGGCTTTGTGCCAGATAGACGGTGCCGTGGCCGGGAAGTTGTTCACCAATCACCGCCGAAATCAGGCCAGCGGTCAGCATTCCATGCGCGATGCGCCCCGCAAATATCGTGTCGCGGGCGTAGGCGTCATCCAGATGGACGGGGTTGCGATCGGTCGATACCTCGGCAAAGAGCTCGATGTCGCGGTCAGTTATGGTTTTAGACAGATGGCGGGTCATGCCGATTTCAATGTCTTCGATGCAGATGGTGCCGCGTGCGTGGTTATCAAGCATGGACTTTACCCCCGATTGCTGTTGGTGGAATATAGCAAATGCTGCGATGCAGCGCAATCGGTTTGGTAATAAATTGTCACATGTTGCCGTAATATTGTAATTATATTGCGCGACGAATTAGCGCAGGAAGCCCATCACATAGGTTGGGTTGCGCTGCTCAGTCAAAAGCCATGCGTCAAGCGCTGCGGCGTCGAGCGCATCGGCGGGGCCGAATTGGCCCGCGTTCAGCCCTTCGGTTAAAAACAAGCTGTCGAGGTTTTCTTGCATGGCGCCTTGCACATCGGTGTTGATGCCGTCGCCCACACAGAGGATGTCTTGGTCGGATATGGAGCCTGCAAGGGCAGTCAGGCGGCGGCGTGCGAGGTCATAGATTGGCGGGTGGGGTTTGCCGAAATAGAGCACTTCGCCGCCCATTTCTGTGTAAAGTTCGGCCAAGGCACCTGCGCAATAGATCCGCTTATCGCCGTAATCTACGATAATATCAGGGTTGGCGCAGAGCATTTTCAGCCCGTTGGTTTTGGCCAGCAAGAATTTGGCGCGGTAATCATCGGGGGTTTCATCATATTCGGCATCGGGACCAGTGCAGACCATGCCTTGCGCCTGCGCCAAGGGAACCAATTCAATCGGGTTGGTGGCGGCCATTTCGGCCAAAACCGGATCGGCAAATTCATCAAAGAATGCTTGGTCTTTGGGCATGGGGCCGATGTGATAAACCTTTTGGCCCGCAGCGCCCGACAGATAGGCGTATTGTGTGGCGTCGCCAGAAGTTATCACCTCATCATAACAGTCGCGCGGCACGCCGAGGCGGTCTAACTGCACCAAAACGCTGGGCTTTGGACGCGGGGCGTTGGAGACGAGGATGACAATGCCGCCGTTGGCGCGGTAGGTCTGAAGGGCGGCCACGGCGGCGGGGAAGGGTTTTACGCCATCATGCACGCAGCCCCAAAGATCGCAGAACAAAGCGCGGTAGCGGGGGGCGATTTCGGCGAGGCGTGCGATGATTTGGGGCATTGTGCGGGCTTTCGGTATTTGGATCAGAGCTTTAGCGCAGGGATGATTTGCTTTTTACGGCTCATCACACCCGGCAGAACCACGGTGTCGCCCGTGACGTTGACGCCAAAAGACGCCTCGGCCATCTGTTTTACCAGGTCGTTGGGGACGAGCAGGGTTGCTTCCTCGGCCAGGATATCGACCACGAAGAGCAGCACTTGGTCGGCGCCGTCTTGCTTGGCCACATCAGTCATTGCGGCCATCAGGCTGGCTTTGCGGTCCAGCACCACTTTGGGCGATGTGGTTTCTAGGACAGACACACGCAGGTTTTTGCCCGCGACGGTGTATTCTTTGCTGTCCATGCGGAGCAGCTCGGCATCAGAAAAGGCGGATACATCGGATTTGGCCGCGAACAGATCAGCGGCGTGATCGGCGATGGACACGCCCAGATCGGCGGCCAGTTTTTCGGCGACCGAACGGTCATGCGGGGTTGTGGTGGGGCTGCGAAATTGCAGCGTGTCAGAGATAATGCACGAGAGCATGGCACCCTTGATGGCGCGGGGGGCGCGGGACAGCGCATCGCCGATCAGGTCATGCAAAATGGTCGCCGTGCAGGCCAAAGGGCGGATGGTGATGTTGATTGGTGATTTGGTTTTAAGGCCGCCAACCAGCAGGTGGTGGTCAATGATGCCGACGACATTGGCGTCATTGATCGAGGGCGGCAGCTCTGCCGGGTTGTTGGTATCAACGATCCAGCAAGTGTCTGTGGCGCTGACATCCGTGATGATTTCGGGCTTGGGCAGATCCCAGTGTTTCAGCACGAAGGCGGCTTCGGTATTGGGTTCGCCCAGCAACACAGGCCGCGCCGGGGTGCCTGTGATTTCAGACAGATACCACGCCCAGATGATGGGCGAGCCGGTGCTGTCGGTGTCGGGGGATTTGTGGCCGAAGACGAGTGTGGTCATGGTGAGGAACCTGAAGCTTGGGTGATTTGCGGCCTTATAGGGCTGTGTGCGGGGAATGTCACGCTTGGGGTGCGGTGGGTTTGCGGGCGTCTTGGGCGATGTGACCCAAGATTGCGGCAAAAACGATTGCCCCGCCGATGAGCGTGGCCTGACTTGGGCTTTCGGCAAAGAGGAGCCAAACCCAAAGCGGGGCATCAAGCGCGCTGATCAGGGCGGTTTCAATCGCGGGCAGGTAGCGCGAACCGATGAGGAATAGGGTAAGGCCAAGTGCTGAGTTGGTGATGCCAAAAGCCGCGAGGATGCCAAGTTCAGGCGGGGTGACCGTAAGGGCTGCGGCAAAGGGTATTGCTGCCAGCGCGCTCAGCGCGGCCGAGGCGCAGGCGGCTTGGGTTGTGGGGATGTTTGGAAAACGGCGGCTCATGACCATCATGCCCGCCACCGCCGTTGTCATGCCAAGGGCGAGCAGGTCGCCAAGCACATCGCCTTCGGTCCCAAGGCCAGCCATATAAATGCCGCCTGCAAGGGCCAGAAGGCTGGCGACGATTGCGGATGTGCTGGGCCGTTCGCGCAAGGCAAGCCAGCCGAGAGCGGCGGCGATCAAGGGGGCGGCTGCGTAAATAATGGCCACATGGGCAACCGTGGTAAGGCGCAGGCTGGCGATAAAGCAGATCATGCCTGCGCCCGACAGCACGGCATAGGCCCAACCCGCCGCCCCCAATTTAGCAAACCCTTTCAGCCCGCCATCGAGCCGAAAGAGTGTGATCACAGCGATCAGCCCCAACGCGCCGAACGCCCCACGCCAGACCAGCATAGTGGCCGCATCCAGCGGTAGGATGCGGGTGAAAAGGCCAGTCGTGCTCCACGCAATAGCGGAGGCGGTGACGAAAAGGATGCCGCGTGTTCTGGGGGGTAACATCGACGGCGTTCCTTGTTTGTTCAGGCTCAAGTGGTGGCGGGGTTGGGCAGGCGTGGCAAGGGGTGGGCGTGGCAAGGGGATTGGTCAGTTTGGCAAGGGGGTGATGGTAAAGCCTTGGCGCTCCAGCAGCGCCAAAACGCCGTCTTTGCCCGACAGATGCAGCGCGCCAAAGGCGGCGAAGGCTGGGCCGTTTTGCAGGGCTGCCATGATGTTGGGGATCCATGCAATGTTGCGGTCGGCCATTAGGGTTTGTTCGGCATGGGCAAAATCGGCATCGGTTTTTTCAGGGGTTGCACCGGGGATGGCGTTGGCGATGCGGCGCGAAAACTCCCATATCAGGCGGCTTTCGCCGGCAAAGAAGGCGTCGGCGGTGGTGGTTAGGAAATCGCCCGACTGCGGTTCCACTTGCAGCGCGTTGCGGATCATCAGGATTTGTTCGTCTGTGGACAGGCCATCGAACAGGCCAAGCGCCGTGTCATAAGGTTCAAGTGCCATGATGGGAATGGCGCGGTCGGTGGCCGTATCAATCATTCGTTTGTCCAAGCCCCCACCTGCGGCGGCCAGTTGCAAGGCACAGGGCGGGATTGACAGCATCATCGACACAAACCATGGGCGCAGTTTACCTGCCAGTGACGACGGGATGCCGCGTTGCAACAGGGCGGCGGTAAGGTGGTCCCAATCTGCGGGCGCCAGCAGCGATTGTAGGTTGGAGCCTGCCATATCCATCATCGCACCCGGATCGGTGGCGAGTTTTTGCTGCAAGGCGGCTTGCTCTTTTGGCCCAGCCTCAACCAGCAGGGTTTTGGCTTGGGTAAGGTAGGGCAAGGTGGCGGCCATGATGGCACTGTGGCGCGGGTCATCAAGGTGGAAGGTGCCAGCGATATAGAGCGTATCGGTGCCGCGTGTGGCCTGCCACAGATTGCCCGTGGCATAGGGTTCGGCATGGGCGGCGGTGATAAGGGCTGTGCGGTCGGCTGCGGGGAGCGCGTCGATCAGGTTTTCGCCCCCACATTGTGCAACGGAGGCGGTGGCAAAGACCGCGCAGAAGGTGGCCGCAAGGGCAAAGCGAAACAACATGGGGCGGCCTTTTGGGGCTGAGGGATTTTCACGAATCTGCCATGCGGGCATGGGCAGGGTCAAGCGGATGGCGGTTTTGAAAAATCTTGTCCAATTGCTGGAAATTTTTGCCCATGCTGTGGTTGACAGTTTTTGGTCGGGTGCCTATGTAGCGGGTGTTAGCACTCGACGTGACTGAGTGCTAACGCGATTTCAACCTGGAACCTTAAGGGAGTGTTCACAGATGGCATTCAAACCGCTGCATGACCGAGTGTTGGTTCGCCGCATCGAAGGCGAAGATAAAACTAAGGGCGGCCTGATCATCCCCGACACCGCAAAAGAAAAGCCAGCCGAGGGCGAAGTTATCGCACTGGGCGAAGGCGCGCGCAAGGACAGCGGTGAGCTGATTGCGCCGTCGGTCAAGATTGGCGACCGTGTGTTGTTCGGCAAATGGTCGGGCACAGAAGTGACGCTGGAAGGCAAAGAACTTCTGATCATGAAAGAAAGCGACATCATGGGGATCATCGGGTGAACCCGATGCCGTCAGGTGCGCAACAATTGCGCACCTGACGGACCTGAGACGCGCTTAATCAACTGAAATTCAAGACAAACTGGAGCAAGCAAAATGGCTGCTAAGGACGTCAAATTTGATACCGATGCCCGTGACCGTATGTTGCGCGGCGTTAACATCCTTGCCAACGCGGTAAAGGTGACTTTGGGCCCAAAAGGCCGTAACGTTGTAATTGAGAAATCCTTTGGCGCACCACGCATCACCAAAGACGGTGTAACGGTTGCCAAAGAAATCGAGCTTTCGGACAAGTTCGAAAACATGGGCGCGCAGATGGTTAAGGAAGTTGCTTCCCGGACCAATGATGAGGCCGGCGACGGCACCACCACTGCGACCGTTTTGGCACAAGCCATCATCATCGAAGGCCTGAAGGCCGTTGCTGCTGGCATGAACCCAATGGATTTGAAGCGCGGGATCGATCTTGCAACGTCCAAGGTTGTTGCAGCGATCAAAGCGGCTGCACGTCCGGTTTCGGACAGCGCCGAAGTTGCGCAAGTTGGTACGATCTCGGCCAATGGCGAAGCTGAAATTGGCCGTCAGATTGCTGACGCAATGCAGAAAGTCGGCAACGAGGGTGTTATCACCGTCGAAGAAAACAAGGGTCTGGAAACAGAAACCGAAGTTGTCGAAGGCATGCAGTTCGACCGTGGCTACCTGTCGCCTTACTTTGTCACCAACCCAGACAAGATGGTTGTTGATCTGGAAGACGTGATGATCTTGTTGCACGAGAAGAAACTGTCTTCGTTGCAGCCAATGGTTCCCTTGTTGGAGCAGGTCATTCAGTCGCAAAAGCCGCTGTTGATCATTTCCGAAGATGTTGAGGGTGAAGCCCTTGCAACTCTGGTTGTGAACAAGCTGCGCGGCGGCCTGAAGATCGCTGCTGTAAAGGCACCGGGCTTTGGCGATCGTCGTAAGGCCATGTTGCAAGACATCGCAATTCTGACCGGTGGTCAGGTGATTTCCGATGACTTGGGCATGAAGCTGGAAAACGTTGGCATGGACATGCTTGGCCGCGCCAAGAAAGTGACCATCACCAAAGACACCACAACCATCATTGATGGCGCTGGCGAAAAGGCCGAGATCGTAGCACGTGTTGCCCAGATCCGTACCCAGATCGAAGAGACCACCTCTGATTACGACAAAGAAAAACTGCAAGAGCGTGTGGCCAAATTGGCCGGCGGTGTTGCTGTGATCCGCGTTGGTGGCATGTCGGAAATCGAAGTGAAAGAGCGCAAAGACCGCGTTGATGATGCCTTGAACGCGACCCGTGCGGCCGTGCAAGAAGGTGTTGTTGTTGGCGGTGGTGTGGCGCTGGTTCAGGCTGGCAAAGTGCTTGTTGGGCTTGAGGGTGCAAACTCTGACCAGACCAACGGCATTGCAATCGTTCGCAAAGCGCTGGAAGCGCCGCTGCGTCAGATCGCACAAAACGCTGGTGTGGATGGGTCGGTTGTGGCTGGCAAAATCCGTGAAAGCACCGACTTGAAGTTCGGCTTTAACGCGCAGACCGAAGAATATGGCGACATGTTCAAGTTCGGCGTGATTGATCCGGCCAAGGTTGTTCGGACCTCGCTTGAGTATGCGGCGTCGGTTGCAAGCTTGCTGATCACCACCGAAGCGATGATCGCTGACAAGCCTTCGAAAGATGGCGCTGGCGGCGGCGGTGACATGGGCGGCATGGGTGGTATGGGCGGCATGATGTAATTCATGCTTGCATGAAATCATCGCGCCTCATCCGTGAGACGATTGGGAAAGGGCACCTTTGCGGGTGCCCTTTTTCGCATTTGGGGTCATGGCGAGATGGGTTTTTAGGTATTTGTGCCAAGATGAAATGGCGCGGTTTCTCTTTGTAACAGTCGGCGGTAAGGTCAGTGCCAACACAAAAAATGGGGGTTCGATGCCTCCGGTTTTTGTTCCTTGTGGCATGGAGAGCGATGTGCGTTTGTTTTGGCTGACGGCTTTAGCGATGGCAGCCTTTGCGGCCAATTCGGTGTTGAACCGGATGGCGGTAACTCAAGCTGCGATGGACCCTGTGGATTTTGCGGTTTTGCGTTTGCTTGCGGGGGCTGCGGCCTTGGCGCTTTTGGTGGTGTGGCGGCGCGGCGCTATTTGGGCAGGGTGGTCTGGGCGCGGGGCCGGGGTGTTTGGATTACTGTTGTATTTGTTTGGATTTTCATTGGCTTATGTGGATTTGGCGGCAGGCATTGGCGCGCTTATCCTGTTTGGCATGGTGCAGATCACGATGTTTGCTGGCGCGGTGATGGCGCGTGAGGATGTGCCTTTGACGCGTTGGTTAGGGGCGGGTTTGGCCTTTGCCGGGTTGGTTTGGTTGGTGTCGCCTGCAGGGCAAGCCGTGGCCTTGGCCCCTGCTGCTATGATGGCGGCGGCGGGTGTTGGCTGGGGGATTTATTCGCTTGCAGGTCGCTGTGCGCGTGATCCGCTGGCGGCAACGGCTGCGAATTTTTGTTTGGCTGTGCCTGTGGTTTTGGCTGTGGCTTTGTGGCGGTTTGATTTGGCCGCGTTAACCGGTTTTGGCGTTGGTTTGGCGGTTATTTCGGGGGCTGTGACCTCGGGGCTGGGCTATGCATTGTGGTACAGTGTGGTGCCGCGATTGGGGGCGGCGCGGGCCGGTGTTGCGCAGCTTTCGGTGCCGATTTTGGCGGCGTTGGCGGGGGCTGTTTGGTTGGGCGAGCCGCTGGGGTGGCGGTTTATGATAGCGGCAGGGGTGGTTTTGGGCGGGGTTGGGTTGGCAAGCTTGGCGCGGTCGTCACGGCGTTAATGCGTCCGCAACCTGAACCGTGCCAAGCGAGATTTGCACCGCATCGGCCAAGGGCAGGTCTGCGTCAAACCGGCCCTTGCGCAGAAACAACACGGTTTGGGCGATCACCATGGGGTTCAACATCATGAAGGTATGGGTCACGGGCAAGGTGAGATGGGCGGTCATTCCATCCAGTTTGGTGCTGTCGACCGAAACTTTGCCATCGTCTGAGCCATCAATCAGGGCCGAGGCGGCGGGGTTCAGGCTGCGGTTGCCAGCGATGATGCCAAGGGGGTAATCGGGGTGGGGCAGTTGGTTGGGCAAGGACGTAGCGTCTGTGCCAAGCTGGCCGCCCGCAGGGCCGTTGATCCATTGAAACAGCGACAGATCGCCCAAGATGTCCACCAATTCGGACCCGTGGTTTGGCGGGGCCAGCATTACCACCCGCCCCATTTTTTCGGGGCGATAGCGGGCAAGGTATGCGCGGGTGAGGATGCCACCCATCGAATGGGTCACGAAATGGGTGCGCGCGGCACCGCAGCTTGCTACGGTGGGGATCACGTTATCGGTGACCAGTGCGGCGATAGGGGCTTTGGTCGACGGGTAGCCTTGGTTAACCACGCGAAACCCTTGGGCTGTGAGCGACGCCTCCATCGCCAGCAAAGAGTTTTCGCCGCGTGCCAGCCCGTGCAAAAGTATAACGCAATCAGGTGTTTGTGCTGCGATTGGCAGCGGCACGAGGAGGGCTATGAGGGCGAGGGCTTTCATCGCTGGACCGTTGCGCATTTGAGGGAAATTTGCAATGCGGCACGGCCCCTTGCACTGGACAAATTGCCCAAAGCGCGGCAGCGTGGGCGCATGAAACCACGCACCCCCCGTTTGGCTGTTAGAGCCTTGATCTTGGATCAAGATCGGCTGTTGATGGTCAATGCCTATGGGGGTGGAGTTTCTGATTTGTGGTGTGCGCCGGGGGGTGGGGTGAACCTTGGGACCAGCCTGCCCGAGAATTTGATCCGCGAAGTGCATGAGGAAACCGGGCTGCGGATTTCGGTGGGCGCGCCGGTTTTAGTGAACGAGTTTCATGCGCCCGAACATGCGTTTCATCAGGTTGATGTGTATTTTCGTTGCCAGATTGTTGGCGGTGCGTTGGATGCAGAGTGGCGCGACCCGGAAGGTATTGTGACCGAGCGGCGGTTTTTCACCCGCGCTGAGCTGGCGGGGATCAGGTATAAACCCGACAGCTTGCCCGAGGCGGCGTGGGGCAGTGCCATGCTTTATGATCCGTTGGAGTTGCTGGTGCGTTAGGCTTTGGGCTGGGCAGTAAGGGGTTGGCCATGATGAGGGATTTGCAGCAGGGGCGTGATGATGGGCCTGTGTTTGACCTGATGCTGCGTGCGACGGATTATAACCTTTTGGAAAAAGGCCGTGCGCCTGTGGCGGCGGATGTTGCGGTGTTTTTTGCCAGCTGCGTACCCGGTGGGGATTTGGCCGAAGCAGTGAAGCTGGGCTTTTGGCGGGACGACGTTTTGCTGGGGTTTATTGACATGAGCTTTGGCTATCCTGCCCCCACGAATGCCTATATTGGGCTGTTAATGCTGGATAAAGCTGCGCGTGGGGGCGGGATTGGCCCCCAGATCTTGGCCGAGGCCACGCGGCGGGCGCGGACCAAGGGGGCCACGCGCCAATTGGGGGCGGTATTGGAGGCAAACCCGCGCGGGCATGCGTTTTGGCAGCGCGAAGGGTTTCGGCCTGAGCGTGATTTCCCGGCCAGCGCAGATGATCCTTTGGGCCATGCGCGGTGTCGGTTGACGCGTGATTTGGGATAATGCGGTTTGCATTCAATCTGCACCAGATTGAATGCAAACCAAGACAAGTATGATTGGGTGGCGTTGCGTTTTAGCAGCTAGGAGATTCCGCGTGTGATGCGGTTCACATGGCCCATTTTGCGACCTGGCCGCGCCTCAGGCTTGCCGTACATATGCAGGGCGGTGTTTTTCTCGGCCAAAAGCGCAGGCAGCTGGGCGATATCATCGCCGATCAGGTTTTCCATCGTCACATCGGCAAAGCGTGAGCCATCGCCCAAGGGCAGGCCTGCGACCGCGCGGATGTGCTGTTCAAACTGATCGACGGCGCAGCCATTCTGCGTCCAATGCCCGGAATTATGCACGCGGGGCGCGATTTCATTGACGATAAGGCCTTGGGCGGTCACGAAAAGTTCGACCCCCATCACGCCGACATACTCAAGCGCGTTGAGGATGCGGGCGGCCAGCAGCACGGCGTCGGTGCGCTGGTTTGGCGACAGCTTGGCCGGGATGGTGGTACTGTGCAAAATACCTGCGCGGTGGACATTTTCACCCGGATCATAGGCGGAAACGGACCCATCAAGGCCGCGGGCCGCAATCACCGACACCTCATGCGTAAAATCGATAAAGCCTTCTAGCACCGCATCGGCACCGTTCATGGTGGCAAGGGCGGCCGTGGTGTCACGGGGGTCCATGATCCGCGCTTGGCCTTTGCCGTCATAGCCAAGACGTGTGGTTTTCAAAATGGCCGGGCAGCCGATTTTGGCGATGGCGGCATCCAGATCGGCTTGGCTTTTGACAGCGGCAAAAGGGGCCACGGTTAGGCCAAGGCTGGACAGGAACTCTTTTTCAGCAATGCGGTCTTGGCTGATGGCCAGTGCGCGGCGGCCGGGGCGGATGGGGCGCAGCGCCTCTAGGATATCGAGGGCGGAGGTTGGGATATTCTCAAACTCATAGGTGATGACATCGACGGAGGCTGAAAAGGCGGTGAGCGCTGCGGCGTCATCATAGCTGGCGGTCGTCACGGTATGGGCGACATCGCCTGCGGGTGGGTTTTGGCCGGGTTCAAAAATATGGGTTTTGTAGCCGAGCCGCGCGGCAGCGACGGATAACATACGGCCCAATTGGCCGCCGCCCAGAATGCCGATGGTGGCACCGGCGGGAAGGGGGTTACTCATCGCGCGGCTCCTCTGGGATAGAGGCTGTCAGGGCGTCACGCCATGCATCAAGCCGGGTGGCCAAGGCAGGATCATTCAGCGCCAAGATGCCTGCGGCCATAAGCGCTGCATTGGCTGCACCAGCAGCCCCGATTGCCATGGTGGCCACAGGATAGCCGCGCGGCATTTGCAAGATGGAATACAGGCTATCAACCCCCGATAAGGCGCGGGTTCGGACCGGCACACCAATGACTGGCACGCGGGTTTTTGAGGCCATCATGCCGGGCAAATGTGCGGCACCGCCGGCACCTGCGATGATAACCTTAAGGCCACGATCCACAGCGGTTTTGCCATAGGTCCACAGCCGGTCAGGCGTGCGATGGGCCGAGACGATCTTGGCCTCATAAGGGATGCCAAGGGTGTCGAGCAGGGTTGCTGCCTCTTTCATCGTGGGCCAGTCAGACTGGCTTCCCATGATAATGCCCACTTCAATCGCCATATGCCTAGCTCCTTTGCCAGTCTTGCAAGAGCGCGCACTATAGCGGTGGCAAGGGTGGGGGCAAGATGGAATAAGCCCATAAAGCAAAGGCTAAAGCTGCCAAAAGCGGGCCAATTTCGCTGTGGCTGGACCTGCGTGCAACACGTGGGGCGGTTTAGCGCAATATGTGCGCCACAAGATCAGGCGATAATATCAGGGATCAAATCATCCTCGATCTTTACGATCCGCTCTTTCAGCGCAAGCTTTTGCTTTTTCAGGCGGCGCAGCATCAATTGGTCAGGGGCGACGTTGCTGCCAAGAGCCAAAATAGCCTCATCAAGATCACGATGCTCACGCTGCAAAACGGCCAGCCGAATGCGCAGCATTTCGTCGATATTCAGTTCGGTCGAGGCGTTCATAAAGATGTGATCACTGAGTCGGTTATTTCGTTGAAGCGTAACTATAGCGTAGAATGCCGAAAAATGTATGAAAACTGTTGGTCAAGGCGGCATGGGCTGCCTCTTGCAGGGATAGATATAGCACCCCATATTGATGGAACGCGGATGCCCAACGGTGGGGTCCAAACTTGCCGAACTGTCGCTTTGAAAAGGACATGTCCGATGACAAAACTAAGCTTTGGGGCGCATCCCCATTTGTTGGGGTTTGAACAGCTGGAACGGCTGGTCGAGCGTACTGCCAAAACCGCAGCAGAGGGCTATCCCCCCTTTAATATCGAAGCGGTGTCTGAAAATGATTACCGCATCACCCTAGCGGTGTCCGGGTTTCGGGATGATGATCTGAGTATCACGGTTGAGAACCGCCAGTTGGTCATTCGCGGACGGCAAAGCGAAGAGGTGGAGGACCGTTTGTTCTTGCACCGTGGCATTGCTGCGCGGGCGTTTCAGCGGTCTTTCGTGCTGGCCGAAGGGGTTGAGGTGGCGCGGGCAGGGCTTGATCACGGGCTTTTGCACATAGATTTACGCCGGTCTGTGCCTGATGTGATTGTGCAAACCATTCCGATTGATCGCCGTTAAGGAGGTAACGTCATGAACACACCTTTTGAGAAAATATCCAAAGCGGGCGACCGGATTGTTTATGTTCGTGCGATTGATGTCGCGGATTTGCCGAGTGAGCTGCGCGAACAAGCCGATGGCTTGACCCAGATCTATGCGGTGCATCGGGGAAATGGCGAGCGATTGGCGCTGGTGGCCAATAAGGGTTTGGCTTTTGCGCTGGCACGGGAACACGACTTTGCCCCGGTCAGCGTGCATTGAGCGCGCTATGATTGGGCGGCATTGCCGATTGTGATGGTTGGGTATTTGACCTGTTCATTGGTCTTGAATTGGCATTTTTCGCAGTGCAGCCCGATTAAACATATCAATCTTTGAGAATGCGTTACATCCTTTCCGTTCACATGAGGGAGGGAAAACTAATGAAACTGTTCGCAACATTCGTGTTTGCCGCGTTATTGCCATTTGCTGCACTGGCCGAAGGGGTGGCGCACCGCTTGGCGATTCATGTCGATCAAAACGACCCGGCGGTTATGAATATGGCGTTGAACAACGCCCAAAACGTCAGTGTATATTATGCGTCGATTGGTGACTCTGTCGAGATTGAGTTGGTCGCTTATGGGCCGGGGCTGATGATGTTTGTCGCCGATAAGTCGCCGGTTGTTGATCGGTTGTCTGCAATGTCGCTTGAAATACCAACGCTGACGTTTTCGGCGTGCGGCAATACCCTTGCTGCGATGAAGAAAAAGACAGGTGGTGAGGTGGCTTTGGTGTCCGAGGTTGTCGTGGTGCCTTCGGGTGTTGTGCGGCTTATTGAGCTGCAAGAACAAGGGTTTGCCTATATTCGCCCCTAGGGTTTGTGTGGCATCGAAAGGCCGGGCGCGATTTGGAGCCCGGCCTTTCGGATCAGTCTTGTTCAGCCAGAAACTTCTCGGCATCCAGTGCGGCCATGCAGCCCATGCCGGCCGAGGTGACGGCTTGGCGGTAGATATGATCGGTCAGATCGCCTGCGGCAAAAACGCCGGGGATGGAGGTATGGGTTGAGCCGGGTTTGACCTTTACATATGCGCCGTTGTGCAATTCCAACTGATCCTTGACCAATTCAGAGGCGGGGGCATGGCCGATGGCGACAAAAAAGCCCGCGCATGGGATGTCGGTTGTTTCGCCTGTTTCCACATGCTTGGCACGCACCGCAGTGACGCCCAAGGGGGCCGTGTCGCCCAAGACTTCCTCAACCGAGTGATTCCACAAGATTTCGATCTTGGGGTGTTTGAACAAGCGATCTTGCATGATTTTTTCGGCGCGCAAGCTGTCGCGGCGGTGGACCAGCGTAACTTTGGTGGCGAAGTTGGTCAGGAATAGGGCTTCTTCGACCGCAGTGTTCCCACCACCGATCACGACGACTTCTTTGCCACGGTAAAAGAATCCGTCGCAGGTGGCGCAGGCCGACACACCAAAACCTTTGAATTTTTCTTCGGATGGCAGGCCCAGCCATTTTGCCTGAGCGCCTGTGGCCAAGATTACGGCATCGGCAGTGAAAGTGGTGCCGCTGTCGGCTTGGGCTGTGAAGGGGCGTTTGGACAGATCAAGGCTGGAGATATAGTCCGAGATCACCTCGGCCCCCATTGCCTTTGCATGTTCTTCCATCCGCACCATCAGGTCGGGACCCTGAACATGGGTGTCACCTGGCCAGTTTTCGACCTCGGTCGTTATGGTCAATTGGCCGCCGGGTTGCAGGCCTTGGACCAAAATTGGGTTCGTCATCGCGCGTGCGGCGTAAACGGCGGCGGTATAGCCTGCAGGGCCGGAGCCGATGATCAGGATTTTGCTGTGACGTGTCTCGGCCATGATGCCCCCAAGGAGTTGTTGCGCCTTTCGTATAGGCGCTGTGGGCAAGGGCGAAAACCCCTTATGGCGGCCTGCGCCGGGGATTGTGGGGCGATGACAAAATGTTGCGCGGTGTTGAAACAATATTGCGCAAACCGGGCAGAAAACATAAGGTCCGGCACGCAACACTGCATATCACAGGGAATACACGCATGGCCGGCTCTAAACTCGATCCGATCGACCGCCAGATCCTTGCGGAATTGCAGGCAGATGGGCGGATGACCAATGTGGAATTGGCGAAACGCGTCGGAATTTCAGCGCCGCCCTGTTTGCGGCGGGTGCGCACGCTGGAGGAGGCAGGGTATATCAAGGGCTATCACGCCGATATCGATGCGCGCGAAATGGGGTTTGAGGTGCAGGTGTTCGCGATGGTGCGGCTGCATTCCCAAGCCGAAGGCGATTTGTCGGCCTTTGAAGGGCGCTGCCGAGAGTGGCCTTTGGTGCGCGAGTGCCACATGCTGAACGGTGAAATTGACTTCATTTTGAAATGTGTGGCACCGGATCTGTCGACGTTTCAAAGCTTTTTGACCGGTGATTTGTTGAAAGCGGATAATGTGGCCAGCGTGAAAACGAGCTTGGTGATCCGGGGGGCCAAGGATGAGCCGGGTGTGCCGTTTGAGGTGTTGGAGGCACGGTTGAACCGCAACGCCTGAGCGGGTTTGGGGCAGTGAGGATTCGCGTAAAATTGTTCGGGAAAGGCCTGCGGTGACGCGGGCTTTTTTGTGCAATATGGGCTTAAAACAAAAGCAGCGGCCCCTTTGCGATATGCCAGAGGAGCATATCAGGGCCGCGCTTTTTGAAACCTGGCCGTTTTGGCGGGAAGGGTGCCTTGGGCCCGATCGCCCTGTGGTCTTACCGCGCTTACCGCCCGAACCTCCGTGCCGCGACGCCTTTTATCGCGTCACAAAGAGAAAATGGCTGAATTGAGGCGATCTGTCAAAGTTTAATCTTAATTCAAGGCCTTAACGCGCACAATACAGGCGAGTTGGCTGCATTGTTGCGGAAATTGGTGCAAATATGGTCAAATTAAGACGCAAAAAGGGCCCAGAAGGCCCAGAGTGCGATTCGCAATTGTGGTTTAAGGCGGCTTAGTTTGCAGCCATGGCGCGCGGTGCGGTCTGCGGCGCTACTGGCGTTTTGAACGCGGCGGGCTTGCGGCGGTTGCCACGCTGGAATGGCATTGCAGGGGTTTGCTCTTGGCTAGCGGTGATGATGGATTTCAACCAACGGCGTTTTGTCATGATCTGCTCCTGCTTTTATTCATTTGCGCATTGCGCTGTTTTGCTTTCGTTAAGGGTAATATGCAGGTGCAATGGGGCCAGTCTTTGGCATGTTTCGCTTTTTTCTAAAATTTTAGGGCGGGGCGTTGCGGGAAATGTGGCGGAACTGCCCTAACCCGGATGTCCTTTGAAATAAGATAAATATGCAGCGCATCAGTGATAATCTGAGGGGGGGCAGGGGGAATTGTTTCCGAATTTACGGCGAAAAAGCGGCGAGATGTGCCGCCATTGCGCCCAATTCAGAGCCGGATCACCGAGATAAGCCGGCCATAATCGGCCTCGCCCAGATGGGTGGTGCGGCGATATGAGAAGAATCGCTCTGGGTCGGAATAGGTGCAGTGGCGGGTCCATTCTGCATGGCCCACGCCTGCGGCGCGCAGACGGGCAAGGCCGAAGGCGGGCAAATCAAACAGCGCGCGGTCATCTTTGCCCGCTGCAAAAAAACGGGCGTGGTCGGGGTTGTCGTCGAGGAAGCCTTCGACAAACTCTGGTCCCACTTCATAGGCGGCTTGGGAAATGCAAGGGCCAATGACGGCCACGGTGTTCGCGCGGGTGGCGCCCAGCGCTTCCATGGCATCAAGCGTGGCCTCTAGCACGCCATCTTTGACACCGCGCCAACCAGCATGGGCGGCCCCGATAACGCCGGCGATGGCGTTGGCAAACAGCACAGGCTGGCAATCGGCGGTCAGGATGCCCAAGGCGATGCCGGGGGTCGCGGTGACCATAGCGTCGGCGCGCGGACGGATGTCCAAAGGCGCAGTCAGGGTGACGACATCGGCGGAATGGATTTGATGCACAGTTTGCAGGTGGTTTGGTGGTACATCCAGCGCTGCGGCCACGCGGGCCCGGTTGATTGCCACAGCATTGGTCAGATCGGTGCTGCCGGGGCCACAGTTCAGCCCTTGGAAGATGCCCGAAGATGCCCCACCTTTGCGGGTGAAGAACCCGTGTGACAGGGGGGCCAGCGCGTCAGAGGAGATGATTTCGATCATGTCAGTCAAACCCCGGTGGCGCTGGGCGATTGGGTGGGTAGAGTGCGAGCGCTTTGAACAAGCTTCCCATTTCCTCGGGCCGGGTCAAGCGTTGTGTGGCGGTGAGGTGATTTTCTAGGGCCGCACCGGTTAGGTTGCGCGCCAAGCGTTCGGCGCGCGCGCCAATACCAAGCCGGGCGAGAACCGCGCCTTGGTCGGTCAAGCCCGTGGCGCGGGCGGGTAAGGCCGCTTGGGCCAATGCCTCAAAATCGACATGGGCGGTAAGGTCAGCGGTGCCGGGGGCGGTGAAGGGGTTGGCAAAGGCGTGGTCACGCATCGCTTGCAGCGTGTCGCCTTTGGAGCGCCAATTGCCATAGTCTACGACTAAGGCCGCACCGCCTTGGGCTGTGATCTGGCCGCCGATGCGGGCCATGATGGGGGCGGCATCGGGGCGGGTTTCAACCACATCGCCGGGGATTGTGTCGTCCAAGCGGTGGGCAAGGCTGGGGATTTGGGTCGGGGCTGCGTAACCTTTGGCCAGTGTTTCATTGGCCACGCCTATAATCGTTTCACACCAGCCATCGGTGTGGCGGGTGAACTGGCGGATTGGCAAAGCGTCAAAAAATTCATTGGCGATCAGGTACAGGGGCAAACTGTTTGGCAGGTCGTCGATTTTTTTCGCCCAAGTGACGGCATGAGTGGCAAAGGTTTTTTGTTGAACGGCGCGTAGGCTAGGCGAAGCCTCAATCAGGTGGATTTGGGCTGCGGCGTGAAAGCCCGGAACGGCGCGGGTCGCACGCAGCAGGTCAGCCATAAGGGTGCCACGACCGGGGCCAAGTTCGGCAAGGATAAAAGGTGTGGGCGCGCCTTGGTCAACCCAAGATTGGGCCATGCATAGCCCCAAAAGTTCGCCAAACATTTGGCTGATTTCGGGGGAGGTTATGAAATCCCCGTCACGGCCCAGCGGGTCGCGGGTGGTGTAATACCCATGATCGGGGTGTAGCAGGCAGGCCGTCATATAATCGGCTAATAGGATAGGGCCTGTGGCTGCGATTTGGGCTTTTAGCAGGGTTTCAAGCGGTGTCTCAGGGCTTGGCACGGCGCGCCCACCAGATCAGCCAGAGGCCAACCACGATCATTGGCAAGGATAGGGTTTGGCCCATCGTCAGGCCATAGCCGCCCGCTTGAAAAGCAAGGCCCAGCGGGTTGCCGTCTGAGACAAACTGCGCGTCGGGTTGGCGGAAAAATTCGACAAAGAACCGCGCGGCACCGTAGCCCGCAAAGAAAACGCCCATTATCTGGCCCGGTTTGTGCAGCCCATTGCGGCGGTAAACGAGCCATAAAAGCGCCGCCCCCAACAGCAGGCCTTCCAGCCCTGCCTCATACAGTTGACTAGGGTGACGGGCGCAGACGCCCAGCACATCGGGGCAGTATTCTGCCGCATCGCCGGGAAAGGCCACGCCCCAAGGCATATCGGTTGGGCGACCCCAAAGTTCCGCATTGATGAAATTGGCGATGCGGCCGAGCAAGATGCCGGGCGGGGCTGCAAGCGCAAGCAAATCGGCGGCAGGCAAAAGCGGGATCTTTTCGCCGCGAAAGAACAGATAGGAAGCCGCAACCACGCCAAGGAAACCACCGTGAAAGGACATGCCGCCTTGCCAAACCTTCAGCACCTCTAGCGGATGCGAAAGGTAATAGCTGGGTTGATAGAACAGCACAAAACCAAGCCGCCCGCCCAGAATGACCCCGACGATGACCCATGTTAGCAAGCGTTCAACCTGTTCGGCAGTCATGGGGGCGTCTGTTGCCCACAGTCTGCGCGTGGCAATCGCGTTCAAAACCAGCCGCCAGCCAATGAGCAGCCCGGCGATATAGGCCAGCGCGTACCAGCGCAGGGCAAATGTCATGCCGCCAATGCTGATTGAGAACAGCTCAGGCGAGAGATTGGGAAAGGCGATGTAACCTTGCATTGCGATGTCCTTCATGGGGCCGCGTGTGTTGGATGGGTTGTCGGGTGGCGCTCAGGGGATGTCAACCAATTCGCCGCACCCCGCTTGCCCCCGTGGCGATGGATCGCCATATAAGAGGAATGGATTAGAGGACAGTCTAAGGCTGATCCAAGCCTTAGGTGCCACCAAGGAGACGGACATGCAGACCCGCAATAAGTTTTTTGACGATATGTCGCAGCTGATGACCAACGCGATGGGCGTGGCCCAAGGTGCCAAGACCGAGGCCGAAACGGCGATGAGCAGCATGGTTGACCGCTGGTTGGCGAGCCGCGATTTTGTGACGCGCGAAGAGTTTGATGCTGTGCGCGCAATGGCGCAAAAGGCCCGCGAAGAAAATGAGGCATTGTCGGCGCGTTTGGCCGCCTTGGAAGGCAAGTCCAAGTAAGATGGGGTGGTCTGTCGAAGGGTGTTGATGTGCAAAAGCCCCCCCCTTTTGTGATTGGTTGTGACGGCGGTGGCACGGGCTGCCGCCTGAGCATTGCCGATGCCCAAGGCCGGGTTTTGGCGCAAGGGACGGGTGGGCCTGCGAATGTAACCTCGGATTTTGACCTCGCGATTGCAAGCTTGCACGAAGCGCTGGGCATGGCTTGCGGGCAGTTGGGGCTTGCGCAGGCCGAAGTGCTGCACGGGGTTGCGCATTTTGGGCTGGCAGGCGTGCAATCGGTCGAAGATGCCGCGCGTGTAGCAGCCCAGTTTCCATTCGCGCGGATTACCGTGACCGAAGATCGCGTGATTGCGCTGGCGGGTGCTTTGGGCGCAGCGGACGGCGTTTTGCTGGGGTTAGGCACGGGGACGATCATAGCGGCGCAGCGCAAAGGCGCGGTTTCGCGGATTGGTGGTTGGGGCCTAGCCTTGTCGGATGAGGCGTCGGGCGCGTGGTTGGGGCGGTTGTTGTTGCAAAAAGTGGTGTTGGCGCAAGACGGGATAGAGCCGTTTAGCCCGCTGACAGAAGCGTGTTTTACGGGCTTTGATCGTGATCCACGCCGGCTTGTGGCCTTTGCCAGTACGGCCCGTCCTGCGGATTATGCAGGCTTTGCGCCGCAGATCATTGCCGCCGCAGCAGGGGGAGATGCGGTTGGTGTGGGTTTGATGCAGGCGGGAGCGGTCTATTTGACCCGCGCGCTGGAGGTTTTGAGCTTTGCGCCGCCGCAGGTTTTGTGCCTGACGGGCGGGGTGGGGCCGCATTATGCACCTTATTTATCCAAAACGGTGCAGGCGGCGATTGTCGCCCCGCAAGGGCAAGCCTTGGACGGTGCGCTGCGTTTGGCGGCAGATTTGGCGGCGGGTCCTGAAGCGCGGGCCTGATTTTCGCTATTGGTTTTCATATGTACGTCTCGGGGGCTGTTGACACTGGCCACAAAACAATGGTCCTTATCATCTGGTATGGTACCGCTGTGGCGGTCGGATTTGAGGAGAGCGCAGGATGGGCAGACTTTCAGGCAAACGGGCTTTTGTGACGGCCGCTGGGCAAGGCATTGGGCGGGCCGCAGCGCTTGCCATGGCACGCGAAGGGGCGCAGGTGACGGCGACCGATATCAACCCCGACACGTTGGCGAGCCTGAAAGCCGAAGGGGTTGAGACGCATCTGCTTGATGTGCGCGACCCGGCGGCGGTTAAGGCGATTGCCGCGCAGGTGGGTACGGTGGATGTGCTGTTCAATTGCGCAGGCTTTGTCGCGCATGGCACCATTTTGGATTGTGATGAGGATCAATGGGCGTTTAGCGTCGATCTGAACATGACTGCGATGTACCGGGTGACGCGGGCGTTTTTGCCCGCCATGCTGGCCAATGGCGGTGGGTCGATTATCAACATGTCTTCGGTGGCTTCGTCGATAATCGCGGCACCCAATCGCTATGTGTACGGCGCGACCAAAGCGGCAGTGATTGGGATGACTAAGGCAATTGCGGCGGATTTCATTACCCAAGGCATTCGCTGTAACGCGATTTGCCCCGGTACGATTGATAGCCCTTCGTTGGAGCAGCGGATGCGCGATTTGGGCGGTGGGGATTATGCCGCTGGCCGTGCGGCCTTTATGACGCGCCAACCGATGGGGCGGATGGGGACGCCGGAGGAGATTGCCAATCTGGTGGTCTATCTGGCATCGGATGACAGCAGCCTGACCACCGGGGCAGCCCATGTGATCGATGGCGGTTGGTCGAATGTTTAAGAGAGAGGAAAAAAGATGAAACTTTTGCGTCACGGCCCCTTGGGCCAGGAAAAACCCGGTATATTGGCAGCAGATGGCAGCATGCGCGATTTGTCGGGCCATGTGACCGATATTTGGGGGGCCGCGCTGACGGATGCGGCGCTGGCCAAGCTGGCCGTGGTGGACCCGATGTCGCTGCCCTTGGTGGCTACGGGAACACGCCTTGGCGCCTGTGTGGCGGGGACTGGCAAATTCATTTGCATAGGCTTGAACTATGCCGACCACGCCGCCGAAAGCGGAATGGCAGTGCCGCCTGAGCCTGTGATCTTTATGAAAGCCACCAGTGCGATTTGTGGGCCGAATGACCCAATTATCATCCCGCGTGGGTCGAAAAAGACCGACTGGGAGGTGGAGCTGGGGGTGATTATCGGGACCAAGTGTAAATATGTGTCTGAGGCGGATGCGCTGGCCCATGTTGCAGGCTATTGCGTTTCAAACGATATATCTGAGCGGGCGTTTCAGAACGAGCGTGCGGGGCAATGGACCAAGGGTAAGTCTTGTGACAACTTTGGTCAAATTGGGCCTTATTTGGTGACGCGCGATGAAGTGACTGATCCGCAAGCGTTGAGCATGTGGTTGACGGTGAACGGCAAGAAAATGCAGAACGGGTCTACCAAGACCATGATTTATAGGGTGGCGCATGTGGTGTCATATCTGAGCCAATTCATGACCTTGCACCCCGGCGATGTGATCTCAACAGGGACCCCGCCCGGTGTTGGGATGGGGATGAAGCCGCCGCAATATTTGAAAGCAGGCGATGTGGTTGAATTGTCGATCGAAGGTCTTGGCCAGCAGCGCCAGGATGTGATTGCTGATTTGGCCTGAGGCTTGCGATAGGTGATTTTTGGCGGCGGGGGTGAGGCCTTGCCGCCTTTTTTACTGGTGCTGTGCGGGTGGTACGGACTTTGCCTCCGGCTACGCGTTTGCGTAGCAAAGCGCGATGGATATTTTTGAACAGATGATGTTTTGGAGTGGTGGTATGTGTGCGGCTGCCACAATTTGAGCGGTCGTCGCAAAGTGGTAGGCTTTGCGGCCTGGCCAAAGACCGCGGTGATGGGCCAGAGGTTCCTCGCAACGATGGGCGGGAGGTTTCGATTAATCCTTTTTGCGGTGCATGTTGGCTTTGAAATCGGCAAGGCGGAAAGCGCCGATCAGGGTGCCGATGCCAAAATAGCTGATGATCCCTACCAGCACTAATGCCAAAAGCGCCAGATAGCGCAGGCCGTCCATTGCTAAGTAAGGTGTCATAAACTGGGCGGTACCCCAGAGCACAATCCCCATGGCGAGGGATGCGCCAAAAATGCGGGGTGCGCGGGTACGCAGGCGGGCGTCGATTTGTGCGGCTGGCCCCATGCGCCGTGCGCCGTGCCACAATTGCGCGACCATCACCCAAGCTGACAGAGTTGTGGCCCAAGCGGCGGCGGAAAAGCCGATGAGCGGCAGAAGGCCTAGGGCAATGACCAAGTTTACGACCATGGAAATGAGCGCGAAATAGAATGGGCGGCGCGTGTCTTCGCGCGCGTAGTAGAGCGGTTGCAGAACTTTTTGCAGAACGAATGCGGGCAATCCGATGCCATAAATCGCAAGGGCCAGTGCCGTGGGGGCTGTGTCGCTTGCATCAAAAGCACCGCGTTCAAACAGCACCGATATCAGGGGATAGGCGATGACCATCAGCGCCACTGCCGCGGGCAGGGTAAGGGCCAGCGCAAATTCCGTACCGCGGTTATAGCTGCTTTGGCCACCTGCCTCATCGCCTGCGCGCAAGCGGCGAGACAGGTCTGGCAAAAGCACTGTGCCAATCGCGATGCCAACTACACCCAGCGGGAGTTGGTAGAGTCGGTCCGCGTAGGTCAGCCATGCCACCGCCCCTTCGGTAAAGGAGGCGACTTGGCGACCGACCAGCAGGTTAATTTGCACCACGCCGCCCGCCAACACAGCTGGGGCTGCGATCATCGCAAGGCGTTTGAGTTCGGGCGTCATACGCGGCCAGCGCGGCGTTAGCGTAAAGCCCGCTTGCCGCGCCCACCACCAAGCAAAGGCGAATTGCGCGACACCTGTTACGGGCACTGTCCAAGCCAGCGTAAGCCCCATATCCCAGCCCAAATTATCGGCCAGAAACATGGCGGCGATGAAAATCAGGTTCAGCAAGACAGGCACAAACGACGCTTCGGTAAAGCGGCCCAATGTGGTCAGCACGCCCGAGAGGAGGGCCACGAGCGAAATAAACAGGATATAGACAAAACTGATGCGGCCATATTCAACCGCAAGATCGAAACGGGCATCCCCCACAAATCCCGATGCCATCGCCCAAACCAGCCAAGGCATTGCAATGGTGCCAATGATGGAAAACACCACCAAAATAGCCCCCAATGCCGAAAACGCATCACGGGCAAAGCCGTGGGGGTCATCATTCGCCTCTAGTTTTTTCGCAAAAAGCGGGACAAAGGCCATGTTGAACGCGCCTTCGGCAAAGAACCGGCGGAACATATTGGGGAGGGAAAAAGCGATCAAAAACGCCTCGGCCACAGGGCCGGTTCCCAAAAACGCCGCCATCATCACATCACGGGCAAAGCCCACGCCACGGCTGGCAAGAGTCCAGCCGCCCACAGTTAAAAAACCACTCATCAACTTGATAGGGTTCATGTTTTTGCCCTTTCGGCGCCGTCGATGATCGCCTGTCGGAGCTTGCGGTCCAGCGTGTCTTGCTTGGTTTTGGTGTGCAGTTTCAGGCCAAACATGTCTTTGACATAAAAGTTGTCGACGACTTGTGCGCCAAAGGTCGCGATTACGGCGCTGGCGATGTAGATGTTGTTGGCTGCCAACGTGCGTGTCAGATCATAGAGCAAGCCGGGGCGGTCGCGGGTATCAACCTCGATGATCGTGTAAATCTCGGAGCCTTCGTTATCAAAGGTGATGTGCGTCGGGAACCGGAACTCACGTTCACGTTTTTTCACGCGGTCGCGGTCGGCCAGCGCATCGCGGGCGACAACCTCGCCCTTGAGTGTCTTGCCAATCATGCTGCGCAACCGGGGCAGGCGGGCGGCCTCATAAGGGCGGCCTTCGGTGTCTTGCACCCAAAACACTGCCGTGGCCCAGCCGTCCTTGGACGTATAGGTCCGGGCATCGACCACGTTGGCCCCCACAAGCGCCAAAGCCCCGGCAAGGCGGGAAAAAATACCGGGATGATCGGCCAGCGCAAAGGCGGCGCGGGTGGCGTCGCGGTCGGGGTCGGGGTGCAGGTCGATGCGAATTTCATCATCAGCAATACCTTGAAGCAAGGTCGCAAAGACTGCCTGCGTTTCGGTTGGCAAGCCTTGCCAATAGGGAGGGTAGTGGCGGCCAAGCTCTGCTCGGATGTCTTTTGGGTCCCAATCCACTAGCTTGTCTTTTAGCAGTTTCTTGGCGGCATCTGCGCGGTTTTCGCGGTTCAGCGTTTCCAAACCGCCTTCAAGCGCTGTTGTGGTGTCGCGGTAGAGTTGCCGCAACAGCATGGCCTTCCAATTGTTCCACGTCCCCGGCCCCACACCGCGAATATCGCAGACGGTTAGCACACACAGCAAATCTAACCGTTTGCGGGTTTTCACCAGCTTGGCAAAATCGCGCACCGTGCGTGGGTCTGACAGATCGCGCTTTTGGGCCACATCCGACATGAGCAAGTGATAGCGCACCAGCCATTCCACGGTTTCACATTCTTCGGCGTTCAGCCCAAGGCGAGGGGCCACTTTGCGCGCGATTTGGGCGCCGAGGATGGAATGATCTTCGGGGCGGCCTTTGCCGATGTCATGCAGCAGCAAGGCGATATAAATCACCTTGCGGTTCACGCCAGCGTTCAGGATGCTGGAAGACAAAGGCAGTTCTTCAACCAACTCACCCCGTTCGATCTGGGCGAGGGTAGAGATGCATTGGATCGTATGCTCATCCACGGTGTAGTGATGATAGACGTTGAACTGCATCATCGCCACGATCGCTTCAAATTCGGGGATGATGGCCGACAGCACGCCCAATTCGTTCATTCGGCGCAAGGCGCGTTCGGGGTTGCCGTGTTTGAGCAAAAGGTCGTGAAAAATGCGCAGGGTTTCGCGGTTGGTGCGCAGGTCATCATCAATCAAATGAAGGTTTGCGGTGATCACGCGCATGGCTGCAGGGTGGATCAAATAGCCTGTGCGCAGCGCCTCTTCGAATATCCGCAGCAGATTAAGAGGTTCGGCCACTAACTTACCGGCCTCGCCAAAGACAATCCGGCCTTGTTCCAATGCGAAACCGAATTTCAGCGCTTTGCGACGGCGGAAAAACCCAATCAGTGCGGGTTCGGATTTGGCGTGGCGTGCCTCAAGCTGGGTTAGAAAGATGCGGGTCAATTCGCCAACGCGGGTGGCATGGCGAAAGTAGTCTTGCATGAAATGTTCAACATCACGGCGGCCTGCGCTATCGGTGTATCCCATGCGGGCCGCCACTTCGACTTGCAGATCGAAGGTCAGCTGATCCATGGGGCGGTTGGTGATGTAGTGCAAATGGCAGCGCACATCCCAAAGGAAATTTTCTGCCGTAGCAAAAACATCGTATTCCTCTTGGGTCAGCAACCCGGCCTCAACAAGGCCCGAGGCAGTCTGAACCTCATGCAGATACTTGCCGATCCAATAGAGGGTTTGCAAATCGCGCAGCCCGCCCTTGCCCTCTTTTACATTGGGTTCCAACACATAGCGTTGGCCACCTTGGCGTTTGTGCCGTTCGGCGCGTTCTGCCAATTTTGCCTCGATGAACTCAGGGCCGGTTTTGCGGAAAAGCTCGGACCAAAGCTTACTGCGCAAATCGCGGGCGAGGGGTTCTTCGCCGGCCAAAAAGCGGCGTTCCAGCAAGGCGGTGCGGATGGTGATATCTTCGCGCGCAAGGCGGATGCAATCGCGCACAGTGCGGGTTGAATGGCCGACCTTTAGTTTCAAATCCCAGAGCATATAGAGCATGGATTCGATGACCGACTCAGCCCAAGGTGTTACTTTGTAAGGTGTCAAAAACAGCAGGTCGACGTCGGAATGGGGGGCCATTTCGGCACGGCCATACCCGCCCACCGCAACAACGGCGATCCGCTCAGATTCTGTGGGGTTGGACAAGGGGTGCAAATGGGTGGTGGCGACCTCTAGGGCTGTGCAGACGATACGGTCCGTTAACCAAGCATTGGCGCGAATCAATTCTCGTGCAGCATGAGGCTTTGCGCGAAACGCCGCCTGTAGACGGGTGGTTGCGGCGGCACGCGCGGCGGCGAGGTGTTGGACCGCGATTGCACGGGCCTCGCGCCCGACGGACCCATCGTTGCCCGCGATCTCAGCTGTAATTTTGTCGATCAGCGCTTGCACGTCGATAATCTGATCCGGCGGCAACAGCAGATCGTCAAAGCCAAGTTGGGGCAGGCTGGGAAAGGGGATACCCGCCGTAGAACCGGCGGGATTGTCTTGGGCCGCTTTGGTGCGGGGCATAGGGGGTATCCGTCTTAAGGTGTTGCCGTCTGATTAGGGGTGCTGGGTTAAAGCGGTTTGCAATTAATCTCAAATCAGATTGATTGCAAACCAAGACATACACGGGGCTTGGTCATATTGCGTTTTGCGTTTGGTCGGATAGCTCAGATTAAACGCAAAACGCTTTAGAACCCAGCACCGCCAAAGCTGCGGGGGGCGGCATCAATGATGACCACCTGGTTGTTGCGGATTTGTGCGATGGCTTGGCCGCGCTGATTGGTCCCATCGCGCAGCAAGCGGAAAATACCGTTAACGCCGACAAAGCCAGACCCTTGGGTTAGTGCTTGGGCTGTCAACGCGTTGGAATTGCCGCGTTTGACCAAGGCTCCGATGGCGGCAATACCGTCATAGGCCAGCCCCGCAATGGGGTGTGGAGGCTCGCCAAAGGCCGAGATATAGCGGTTCTGGAATTGCTGATACAAAGCCGGGTCTGGCATTGCAAACCAACCGCCTTGAACGCCCGGAAGCGCCAAAGTTGCGGTGGGAATGTCCCAGCGGGTCAGGCCAATGAACTGTGCGACTGACGGATCAATGCGGTTGTCGCGCAACAATTGGGTCAACAGTGGAAGCGCCCCTGCGGTATCGGCTGTCATAAACACCGCTTGTGCGCCGGAACTGCGCACTTGGCTGGCAATCTGCGGGGCGGCTTGGACAATGCCGTTTTGCGAAAATTCATAGCCGACGCGTGCCACAACGGACCCACCAGCATTGGCAATACTCTGTTCAATCGCGGCCCGGCCAAGCTCGCCCGCAGGGGTGCGGTCATTCACCACCATTATATTGCGCTTGCCTTGCGACACGGCAAAGGAGGTCAGACGGTTGGCGGTGTTTTGAAATGTTGGCCCAAGTACAAAGACATTGCCGCCGGCAATATCGGTGTTGTTGGAAAACGACAGCACGTTGATACCGCGCGAGGCGACAGCAACCCCTGCGGCATTGGCGTCTTGGGCGAAAACCGGGCCCAGAATGATTTTGGCACCCTCGTCAGCAGCCCGAATTGCGGCTGCCTGCGCGCCTTGGAGTTTGCCACCCTTACTGTAAACCCGCAAGTCAATCTTGACGTTGCCGAGATCAGCGATTGCAAGTTTTGCAGCGTTTTCAAGCGATTTCGCCAGTACGTTGTCGCCAGCTGATCCAGACCCGCTTGGCACAAGCAATGCCACAGGGACAGGGGCGGAGGTGTCAATCGAAGGCCCTCCTCCACCAACCGCGATGGGTTGACAGGCGGCCAAGGCCAAAGCGGCAGCGACGATGGCCCCTTGCGTCAAAGACTTGCGGGCAAATTTTAAAAACGACAACATACGGGTCCCTCATTCCGGTGGTACAGTACAGGCGATAACCCTATGCGGTTCAGGGAATGAAGTAAACTTTGGAAGGGGCTTGATTGATGAGTTCTGAATGGACAGTCGCAGATGGCGTGGCACAAGGCGCGGGCGTCTTTCGTCCAGACCCGCGGCCCTTGGCGCCGGGGTTGTATTTCGTGTCGACTCCGATTGGGGCTGCGCGGGATATCACTTTGCGAGGATTGGATATTTTGGCAAAAGCCGATGTGCTCGCCGCCGAAGATACGCGAACGTTGAAACACCTGATGGAGATTCACGGGGTGGCGCTCGGGGATAGGCATGTCTTTGCCTATCATGACCATAATGGCGAGAGTATGCGCCCCAAATTGCTGCGCGCCTTGGCCGAGGGTAAATCTGTGGCTTATGCGTCGGAGGCGGGAACGCCTTTGATAGCAGATCCGGGCTTTCAATTGGGCCGCGCGGCAATTGCAGAAAACCAAACGGTTTTGGCGGCGCCGGGGGCATCGGCAGTGCTGGCGGCGCTTACGGTTTCAGGCCTGCCCAGTGATCGGTTTTTGTTCGCAGGGTTTCTGCCAACCCAAACAGGAGCGCGAACAAAGGTGCTGCAGGAGCTGGGAGAGGTGCCTGCGACGATTATATTTTACGAATCACCCAAGCGCATTAACCGAACATTAGATGAAATGTTGGAGTGTTGGGGGGGAGAGAGAGAAGCGGTGGTATGCCGCGAACTGACAAAACGCTTTGAGGAAGTCACGCGCGGCAGTTTGGCGGATTTGGTCCATGCCTTTGATGGGCGTACCGTTAAGGGTGAAATAGTGGTTTTGGTTGGCCGGGCGGTTGCGGCAAAACTGGATGCGGCTGGCGTGGAAGAGCGGTTACGGGAGCATTTGGTTGGCAAGTCGGTGAAGGATGCCGCCGCAGATGTTGCGGTAGAGTTGGGCCTGCCACGCCGAGAGGTTTATCAGCTTGCGTTGCAGATTAGCAAAGAACAGGACGACGGATGAGCGGATTGGTTTCATATCGGGCGGGGCTTGCTGCGGAAGATGCGGTGGCGCGGCATTACGTAGATGCTGGTCGTGTGGTGGCGGCGTCACGGTGGCGCGGTGCTTCAGGGGAGATTGATCTGATTGTGCGCGACGGTGCTGCGATTGTGTTTGTTGAGGTTAAAAAGGCGGCGACGCATGCAGAGGCTGCGTTGCGGTTGACCAGCCGTCAAATGGCGCGGATCTATGCATCAGCGTCTGAGTTTTTGGCGGGTGAGCCTGCGGGGCAAGCAACCGAAAGCCGGTTTGATGTAGCCTTGGTCGATTCCTATGGCCGCATTGAAGTGTTGGAGAATGCTTTCGCGGGGTGAAAACAATCCGTGATCATGCATTGCAAGACGTAAAGGCTTGCGGCAAGTAAGAGCAGCCCAGAAAAGGATGCGCCATGAGCCTGAAAGTTGCTTTGCAGATGGATCCGATTGGATCCGTGAATGTCGACGCGGATAGTACGTTTCGGATTGCGATTGAGGCACAAGAGCGTGGGCATTCGTTGTTTTTCTATACGCCCGATAAGTTGGCTTACCGCGAAGGCCGGGTTGTTGCGCGCGGTTTCCCGATTGAACTGCGCCGTGAAAAAGGCAACCATGTCAGCTATGGCGATGAGGTTGAAGTTGATCTTGCCGAATTTGATGTGGTGTGGCTGCGTCAGGACCCGCCGTTTGATATGGGCTATATTACGACGACCCATTTGCTGGATATGATCCACCCCAAAACGCTGGTCGTGAATGATCCGTTTTGGGTTCGAAACTTTCCGGAAAAGCTGTTGGTGCTGCGGTTTCCTGATTTAACGCCGCCGACGTTGATTGCCCGCGATTTGGCGACGATCAGGGCGTTTAAGGCCGAACATGGTGATATCATTTTGAAACCACTTTATGGCAACGGTGGAGCGGGCGTGTTTCGTCTGGGCCCGGATGATCGGAATCTGTCGTCTTTGCACGAGCTGTTTTCCGGCATTAACCGTGAGCCTTTGATTGCCCAGAAGTTTCTGCCAGCAGTCGCGAAGGGTGATAAGCGGGTGATTTTGGTGAACGGCGAACCTGTTGGGGCTATCAACCGTGTGCCGCAACCGGGTGAAACACGGTCTAACATGCATGTGGGCGGACGGGCCGAGAAAGTTGAATTGACCGAGCGTGACCGTGAGATTTGTGCGCGAATCGGGCCGACCTTGCGCGATAATGGGCAAGTTTTTGTGGGCATTGATGTAATCGGCGATTGGCTGACCGAGATTAACGTGACCTCGCCTACAGGTATCCAAGAGTTGGAGCGGTTTGATGGCACCAATACGGCTGCCAAGATTTGGGAAGTGATTGAGGCCAAACGGGCTTAGGGCGCTGAAAGTTCGGGTTTTCGGGTCGTAGATACGCGGTTTGATTGCAAAAAAAAGTGCAGTGTCCGTGTTTCGCCGCGCCTTAGAGTCCTTTGCGGGTAACGCCATGTCCACTAAGATCGGCGCTATTTTTCCTTTGGCCCAATTGCCAGTCGAAAGCTCACGGCTGCAGCGACATGAGTGCTTCGGACATCTTTAGAATGATCCAAGTCAGCGATGGTGCGGGCGACGCGTAGGACCCGGTGATAGCCGCGCGCGGACAAGCCAAAGCGTTCGGCGACGCGGATAAGCAAAGCTTTGCCATCAGCGTCGGGCGTGGCGATGTCTTCGAGCAGCGCGCCTTCGGCCTCAGCGTTCACGCGCACACCTTTTGCCGTGGCGAAACTCTTGGTTTGTATCGCGCGCGCATCGGCCACGCGTGCCGCGATCAGTGCCGAGCGGTCGCCTGTGCTGGGCAGGTCAAGGTCGGTATAGGCAACGGGTGGCACCTCTACCCGCAGATCAAAACGGTCCATGAGTGGCCCTGAAATCCGGCCCAAATATTCCTCACCGCATACGGGAACACGGGCGCAGGCGCGGGCAGGATCTGCCAAATAGCCACATTTGCAAGGGTTTGCGGCGGCAATTAGCAAGAAGCGGCAGGGGTAGCGGACGTGAGCATTGGCGCGGGCGACGACCACCTCACCCGTCTCAATTGGTTGACGCAAAGTTTCGAGGACCGGGCGGGGGAATTCGGGAAACTCATCCATGAACAGGACGCCATTATGCGCAAGGCTGATCTGCCCCGGTTTCGCCCCACGCCCACCGCCCACGATGGCCGCCATGCTTGCAGTATGGTGCGGTTCGCAAAAGGGTCGTTGGCGGGAAATCCCACCCTCGGACAATAGGCCTGCAAGCGAATGGATCATTGAGGTTTCCAGCGCCTCGACTGCCGAAAGCGGTGGTAAAATGCTGGGCAATCGCGCCGCCAACATGGATTTCCCAGAACCGGGAGAGCCTACCAGCAACAGATGGTGCCGGCCCGCTGCGGCTATTTCCAGCGCGCGTTTGGCGCGTTCTTGGCCCTTTACATCGGCAAAGTCGCGCCCACCGCTTTCGGGTTTGATCTCACCCGCCTCGGCTGGGGTAATGGGCGCTTGGCCGGTGTAATGGCGCACCACCTCGTCCAGAGTTGAGGCGCCAAGCACTTGGGTGGCGCCCACCCACGCAGCCTCGGCCCCGCAAGCGCGGGGGCAGAGCAAGCTGCGATCAGCCTCGGCTGCGGCCATTGCGGCAGGCAAGGCACCGATGACCGGAATCAAGCGGCCATCCAAAGACAGCTCGCCCAAGGCGACAGTGTTTTCAACGATATCGCGGGGGATAATTTCCAAGGCTGCCAGCAAGGCCAAAGCGATGGGAAGATCGAAATGTGAGCCTTCCTTGGGCAAATCAGCTGGCGACAGGTTAACGGTGATACGCTTGGACGGAAGGGCGATGGACATTGAGGCAAGTGCTGCGCGGACACGCTCACGCGCCTCAGATACGGCCTTATCGGGTAGGCCCACTATGCTAAAAGCGGGTAGGCCGGGGGCGAGGGCGCATTGCACCTCAACGATCCGCGCCTCGACCCCTTCAAAGGCCACCGTGTAGGCCCGTGCGACCATTGCCCAACTCCTGTTAACTTTGGTTAATCAGTAGCCGGACAATGGTTTACGAAGTGTAAACGCGCCTTAGGAATTGTAGAGGGCCATGAATTTTGGCCACGCCTTGGGGTCTGCTACGGTTTTGTCGCGGCAAAACGCGTTGCAAAAGCCCCAGATGCTGCCCCCCAGTTCCATGAAATGGGTGACAGGCTTGCCGGAATAAGGGCAGGTCGCGTTGACGGATGGGCCTGCGCTGACAGCGGTTGCGGCAAGTGCGGTCGGGCCGGGCCAAGGACGCTGCGGGTAGCTGCGTGCGTAAAATGGCTGATCGGCCCCATCTGCGTGGCCCATGGCCCGCCATTGCCGAAAAGATGGATGCGCCAAGTGCGCGGCGACATAGGCCGCGGCCTCCGGCCCAACGGGCAGATTATACCCTGCAATACGCCCGGCAACGGGTGCAAAAAACACATCGGCAACAGAGTAGTCACCGCACAGCCATGGGCCTTTTGTGCCAGTTTGCGCCCGCGCCCAAGCCCAAAGGGTTTCAAGCCGTGCCAGATCGGCCATAACGGCATCGGTGGCGTCACAATTGCTATAGCTGACACGCAGGTTCATCGGGCAATGGCCGCGCAGGGCGGTAAAGCCTGCATGCATCTCGGCCATCAACACACGGGCTGCGGCGCGGGCGCGGGGATCGCTGGGCAATAGGCCTGCATCTGGGTGGCGCGTGGCCAATTCTTCGGCCATTGCAAGACTGTCTGGCACCACAGTTCCGTCAGGGCAGCGCATAACCGGGACCGTGCGCGCAGGCGTATAGCTGGCCAAAAGCTGTGGCAATTCATCGGTGTAAAGCCGCGCGGTTTGGGTTTTGACGGCAATTCCAAAGGCATCAAACAACAGCCAACCTCGCAGGCTCCAACTGGAATAGGCACGGTCGCCGATGGCAAGATCATAGGTCATAGTGGCTTCCTTTTGGCTGATATGGGGTGACCTTAGCCGCACAATTTCAATAAGAAAAACGCTGCTTTGTGCGCGTGTTCATCACGGAATGTGATTGATCGTACCCGCGCCCCAGCGGCCATCATAGGTGATCTGGGTCACCGACAGATTGTCGATCTTATGGCTGAACGCCTCGTAGCCGCCAATGCCGAGCGCGCGTTGCACTTGGGTCAAGATCACGCCGAAATGGGCCACGACGATGATATCCCTATGCCGCATAAGCCTGTCTACGGCGGTGTTCACGCGGGCGCAGACGGTATCCCAGCTTTCGCCATTGGGCGGGCTGATGGCCCCTGGTTCCTCCCAATAACGGCGGATCAAGGCTTGGTCCTTTACTTCGGTAAAATGCTGTAACTCCCAGTCACCAAAGTGAATTTCACGCAAGTCAGGGTCGTGGGGCAAGCGAGGGCGCGGGCCGGTTATTGCATCGGCAGTAGCGGTCGCGCGGATCAGGGTAGACGAGATTACGGGCGCATCTGGCAAATGTGCCGCCAGCCGCGCTATGGCGGCGGTATCAGACAAGTCGGCGGACAAATCAGACCAGCCGACAAGCGTTTTGGCATGGGTGGGGCCATGCCGAACCCAATGAAAGCGGGTTTGGGGAAAGCGCGTTTCAGGAGATGTGATCATAGTGTCCCTTTCAAAACCAGCGGCAAGCCTGCAATTACCGCGACCACCAAACCCGCCCGTGCTGCAAGCTGTTGGTTCAAACGCCCTTGGGCATCGCGAAACCGCCGGGCCAGCGCATTGTCAGGCACAATTGACCAGCCCAGCTCATTCGTGACCACAACCACGGGGGCGGGGCAGGTGGCAAGGGCTGCAAACAGCGCCTGCGCTTCGGCCTCTAAATCGGCATCCGTCAACATACAATTGGTCAGCCACATCGTGGCGCAATCCAGCAGTACGACAGCATCTTTAGGAACTTGGGCAAGTGCTGCACCTATATCGCGCGGCGCTTCAATCGTGTGCCAACCTTCGCCGCGATCATCGCGGTGCGCGTCAATCTTGGCCTGCATCTCAGCGTCCCAGGCTTGGGCCGTTGCGATGTAGATGCGCGGGCGGCCGGACCCGGTCACGATTTCTTCTGCCAAACGCGATTTGCCCGATTTTGCGCCACCAGTCACTAGCGTCAGGGCGGGAAGTGTTTTTTTGCTCATGAGCTTTGATCCAATCAGTCGGGGCCTGCGTATAGGTTACGATAGCAGCAAAAAGCTGACGAACGAACCTTGGGGGTGTAGAATGCCACTGGCTGGATATAGCGACCAAACCATGTCGCGCAAAGCGATGAAGGCAGAACTTTTGGATGCTGAGACGGAATTGCGCCTTGCCTATGCATGGCGTGACCAGCGGGATGAGGCCGCCCTGCACCGGTTGATTACGGCTTACATGCGTTTGGCGATCAGCATGGCGTCCAAGTTTCGCCGCTATGGCGCCCCGATGAATGACCTGATCCAAGAGGCATCGCTGGGCCTGATGAAGGCTGCAGACAAGTTTGACCCGGACCGCGGCGTTCGCTTTTCCACCTATGCCGTGTGGTGGATCAAGGCGAGCATCCAAGACTATGTGATGCGCAACTGGTCGATGGTGCGCACCGGGTCCACCAGCAGCCAAAAAGCGTTGTTTTTCAACCTGCGCCGCGTACAGGCGAAAATTGAGCGTGAGGCAAACCAGCGTGGTGAGACGCTGGATGGCCACCAATTGCGCGCGATGATCGCCAGCGAAATTGGCGTGCCAGTGCATGATGTGGAAATGATGGACGGTCGGCTTGCCGGGTCAGATTTTTCGCTAAACGCCACACAATCGTCCGAGGATGAAGGCCGCGAGTGGATCGACGCCCTTGAGGATGAAGGCGCGCAGGCCGCTGATGTGGTCGAAGATAGCCATGACCGGGCGCATTTGCGCGATTGGTTGGTAAAAGCGATGGGTGATCTTAACCCACGCGAACGCTTTATCGTCACGGAACGCAAATTGCGTGATGAAAGCCGCACGCTGGAATCTTTGGGGCAAGAGCTTGGGTTGTCAAAAGAGCGGGTTCGGCAATTGGAAGCCGCAGCGTTTGCTAAGTTGAAGCGCAACCTTGAAACCCGCACGCGCGAGGTGCATCACTTTTTGTGATGACCAAAACCTTGAGCCTCGTTTCGACGATGTTCGTGAAGTGCGGGTGCATGGCGACAAGAACCTAGGGATTGTCACTGAAGCGCTGAAAGCCACAGTGTTTAGCATTGGCCAGATAGAAGCTGATTATGGTGAGGCCCATCCGTTTGACCGCTGGATCGTGCCGCGCCTTCACCGCGCAATGTTCCTCGTGCGGCTTTTGCCCAGCCTTTCTGCTGACCCTTTTCGATTCTCTGTGCTTGCGCAAAGCCCGTTCACCTCTGACCGAAATGCCGCTAGGGTGGGGGCGTAGTCACAAAGAACGGACCCATCATGTTGGCAGACAAGCGTATTCTTCTTGTGATCGGTGGCGGCATTGCGGCATTCAAATCGCTCGACCTTATCCGCCGTTTGCGCGAACGCGGGGCCAGCGTCACGCCCGTGTTGACCAAGGCAGGAGAGCAATTTGTGACCCCATTATCCGCCTCGGCGCTTAGCGGGTCCAAGCTTTACCGTGATTTGTTCGACCTGACGGATGAGGCCGAGATGGGCCATATTCAACTCTCGCGCTCGGCTGATATGATTGTTGTGGCCCCCGCCACGGCTGATTTGATGGCGAAAATGGCGCAAGGGCGGGCGGATGATCTGGCCTCTACCTTGCTGCTTGCCACGGATACGTCGGTCTTGATTGCGCCCGCGATGAACGTGCGGATGTGGCAGCACGCGGCGACCCAGCGCAATCTGGCCACGCTGCGGGGTGACGGCATTCGGATCATTGGCCCGAATGATGGCGATATGGCCTGTGGCGAATTTGGGCCGGGGCGCATGGCTGAACCGTTGGAAATTGTGGCCGCGATTGAGGCGGGCTTTGCTAAAGGGCCGCTTGCGGGCAAGCATATTTTGGTGACCTCCGGCCCGACGCATGAACCGATTGACCCCGTTCGATTCATCGCAAACCGATCATCGGGTGCGCAAGGCACTGCCTTGGCGGCGGCGCTGCGTGATTTGGGGGCGAATGTGACCTTTGTGACCGGACCTGCCAGCGTGGCCCCGCCCAGCGGGGTAAGCGTTCAACAGGTGGAAACGGCGGCACAAATGCTGGTGGCCGTGCAGGCAGCCTTGCCTGCCGATGCCGCCGTTTTTGCCGCGGCTGTGGCGGATTGGCGCGTGGCCAATGCCGCCGCGTCCAAGATGAAAAAAGACCAGACGGGCCGCGCGCCCACGCTGGAATTTGCCGAGAACCCGGATATTTTGGCGACGGTATCGCAGATGAAAACAGGCCGGCCCGGTCTGGTCGTGGGGTTTGCGGCAGAAACGGATGATGTGATCGCCCACGCCACTGCCAAGCGCCTGCGCAAAGGCTGTGATTGGATTGTGGCCAATGACGTGTCGCCCAGTACGGGTATTATGGGCGGGGCGGAAAACGCTGTGACCGTGATATCGGATGCGGGCGCAGAGCCTTGGCCGCGCATGGATAAGGCTGATGTGGCAAAACGTTTGGCGGAGCGGATCGCGCAGGCCTTGGGGGGCTAGGGCTGGCCCAAGAGTGCTATGGATATTTTTGAACAGATGATGGTGAAGGGGCGGCGATGATCCCGGTATTGCGGTTTATGTGGGAAGATTGGGCCGACCTTGCGCTTGGCCTGCCGAGGTATGAGACAGACGGGGCGGCGGGGGCCGATATTCGGGCGAACCTTGCGCCTGCGGATCGCGAAGCGGGGGTGACGTTGGCGCCAATGGCTAGGGTCATTGTCGCAACGGGCTTGCGGGTTGAAATTCCACTGGGGTTTGAGATGCAAATCCGCCCCCGCTCTGGCCTTGCGTTGAAACATGGAATTAGCCTGCCCAATACGCCCGGCACGATTGACAGTGATTATCGCGGGCCTTTGGGGGTGGCGCTGATTAACCTTGGGGCAGCACCCTATGTCATCGCCCACGGTGACCGGATTGCCCAAATTGTGATCGCTCCCGTTGTCCAAGCGCTGTTTGAAGCCGTGCAAGCTTTGAGCAAAACCGCGCGGGGCGAGGGCGGTTTTGGGTCTACGGGGCGGTCATGATTGGAATCTTGGGGTTTGCCGCCCTTTTTGGGCTGAACCGTTTTGGCCCCCCTAAGCTGGCGGTGGTGTTGGCCCTTATTTGGTGGGCGCTTTTGGTGATGCTGCAATCACCGCTTTTCCCGCAACCCAACCCGATTGGTAGCTTTATGGGGGGGAACTTTGTCGGCTGGCTGATGCTGGGCATTTTGGCGGTGCCGGTTTTGGGCTACCGTTTTGGCTTACGGCACCTGCGCCGCACTATTGCGGCCAAGGCGACTGTGGCCACCAACGCATCTGGGGCTTTTCGTCCTGTCGAGCTTGATCGCTATGCGCGCCACATCATGCTGCGTGAAATTGGCGGCGCAGGGCAGCGCAAGCTGAAAGAGGCCAGTGTTTTGGTGATTGGCGCTGGCGGATTGGGTAGCCCTGCGCTGTTGTATCTGGCGGCGTCGGGTGTTGGGCGGATTGGGGTTGTGGACCCGGATGTGGTTGAAAACGTGAATTTGCAACGCCAAGTCATCCACACCGATGACCGGATAGGGATGCCCAAAGTGCATTCAGCCGTGGCCGCAATGCAGGCGCTTAACCCGTTTTTGGACCTGCGCGCCTATGCCCGGCGGCTGGACGCGGATACGGGCGGTCTGATCGCCGAATATGATCTGATTCTGGATGGCACTGATAATTTCGACACGCGCTATTTGGTGAATAAATTGTGCGTGGCTGCAGGTAAACCATTGATTTCGGCAGCGATTACCCAGTGGGAAGGGCAGATTAGCCTCTATGATCCTGCACGCGGTGGTCCGTGTTTTGAATGTACTTTCCCTAGCCGCCCCGCCCTCGGCATGGTCCCCACCTGCGCCGAGGCTGGGGTTGCAGCCCCATTGCCTGGCGTGATTGGCAGCATGATGGCAGTTGAGGCAATCAAACATCTGACTGGCGCCGGGCAAACCCTGCGCGGACGGCTGATGATCTATGACGCGCTTTATGCCGATGCGCGGGTAATCGTGACAAAGCGGCGTGCGGGGTGCGCGGCCTGTGACGCCCCTCTGTAAGCGATTATCATGGCGGTAAACCTGAGGATGTGCACTATACTCGCCGCAAACAGGAGGGTCAGATGGGACAAGTCTTTGACAGCGTTAATTGGCTAGGTGTGGCGTTGGGGGCGGTTGCGTCCTTTGTCTTGGGTTGGTTTTGGTATTCGCCCAAAGGGTTCTACCCAGCGTGGAGCGCCTCGGCCAAGGTAACGCACCAACAGGGTGATCCGATGGGGGCAGCCTTTGGGTCGCTTACCGTGGGGCTGGTGCTGTATTCTACCTTTGTTGGCGCGAGGACAGCTTGGGCCGCTGATCTTTGGTATTTTTGCCTTTATAATTATGGCCTATTCCAACAATGCGTTCAAAAAGCTGGGGGCTGTCAGCCGTACGATTGATGCGGGCAGTTGGGCCGCATCGGGTGCTGTAATGATCGTGGTGCAGCTTTTGTTGTAAAGCCGTCGCTGGACATTTCCGGTGCAAAAGCTAACGTGAGGCAACCTTTTTCAAACCGGAGCGTGACCGATGAAACTTACCGCTGTCCTTGGCCTAATTGCCCTGCTGTCCACCCCTGCCTTTGCTGCTGACCTGCCCGATATGGCGGGCAAAGAGATTGTTGTGGTGACCGAAAACGCCTACCCGCCGCTGCAATTTGTCAAGGATGGCGTGGCCGTGGGTTGGGAATATGACGCCATGGCCGAGATTGCCAAGCGGCTGAACCTGAAAGTCACTTATGAAAATATCAGCTGGGATGCGATGATCCCTGCGGTGTCTGAAGGCCAGTTTGATTTGGGCATGACGGGCATCACCATCCGTGAGGATCGCCGCGAAAAGGTAGATTTTTCTGACGCTTACATGCGGTCTGAGATGGTCATGCTGGTGCGCGGCGATGAGGATCGCTTTGCTGATGCCGCAAGTTTTGCCGCCAACCCCGACCTCTTGATGGCCGCACAACCCGGCACGACCCCGTTTTATGTTGGGGTCTATGACGTGCTGGACGGCAATGAGGCCAACCCGCGCATCAAGATGTTTGAAACCTTTGGCGCTGGCGTGCAAGCCTTACGCAATGGCGATGTCGATCTTGCGCTAACCGACAGCACGGGTGGTGCAGGCTATGTCGCGGCGAGTGACGGCAAGCTGAAAATCATCGGCGATAAGCTGGGGGTTGAGGATTTTGGCTTTATTTTCCCCAAAGGGTCCGAGCTTGTGGCGCCGATCAATGCCGCGATTGCGGCGATGAAGGCAGACGGCACAATGGACGCGCTGAACGCCACTTGGTTTGTTGACGCAAACGTTGGCGGTTAATGCGCCCCGCACCTGATAGGCCGGAGTTTCCATGGTGGCTGCTAATCCTGATCGGGATTGGCAGCTATCTGTTTTGGCGCGTGCTGTCGGATGATCTTTATTCCCAAGTCCTAACGACCCTATCAAAAGGCATCTGGACCACGATCATGGTCACGGTTGTGGCCTTTACCTTGGCTGCCAGCCTTGGATTGTTGCTTGCGGTGGCGTCGGGGTCGCGTTTTGCTGTGATCCGGCAGGTCGCCCGGTTTTACATCGAGGTGGTGCGCGGCGTCCCGATTATCGTGCTGTTGCTTTATGTTGCCTTTGTGCTGGCTCCCGCTTTGGTCGATTTTTGGAATTGGGCCACTGGCGCGATGGGTTTTGACCCCGTGCGCAGCCGTGATTTTTCCTTGCTGTGGCGCGCCGTGATTGCCTTGACCATCGCCTATTCCGCGTTTTTGGCCGAGGTGTTTCGTGCAGGCCTTGCCTCGGTGGATCGCGGCCAGATAGAGGCCGCCGAAGCGCTGGGCCTTGGTCGGTGGCATACTTTCCGACTTGTTGTATTTCCACAGGGTTTCAAGGTGATTTTACCCCCTTTGGGCAATGATTTTGTTGCAATGGTGAAAGACAGCAGCCTTGTATCGGTGCTGGGCGTCACCGATATCACCCAATTGGGCAAGGTAACGGCAGCGGGAAATTTTAAGTATTTTGAAACCTACAACGTGGTCGCGCTGATCTATCTGACCATGACAATCACCTTGTCACTTGGCTTGCGCCAGTTGGAAAAACGGATGCGGCAAGGAACAGAACGCTAGCTGTCAGTCCTCTAACAACAAATACAGCGCCAAAATAGTCATCAAGACCCCGGCCAGAATACCCAAAGGCGGCAGCCCGCGACCCAAAGCGATTTCCCACAAAATTACCCAACAGGGCGTCAAGTATGTATAGGCCATCACCTTGGCTGCTGGCAGGCGCAGGCTGGCATATTGTAGCAAAACAAAGGTCATCGCACTGGACGCAATGGAAATATAGGCCAGCGTGATCCACACGATCCGCGGCATGGCGGCCCAATCCGTCGCCAAGATCGCAGGCCATGACCATAGGGCCAGAATGACCGTCCCGGCCACCATCATGCCAAAGCTAAACACCACCGCAGGCTCACCCCGGTTCAGTTTACGCACCATCGGTGCATACAGCGCATGCGACGCGCAGCCCCAAAAATAAATTATCTCGCCGCGCCCGATATGGAAATTGCGCAACGCCTGCCAATCGGCACGAAAAATCACCCAAGCGGCCCCGGCAGCACCTATGGCCAATGCTACGCCCATCCGTCGCGTTGTGATCTGGCGCAGAACCAGCCAGCCAAACCCCGCCGCCATTACGGGTGTCAGCGTAAACACGGCAGCCGCCGATACCGGTGCCGCCGTTTTAAGCCCTTCAAACATTAGCACAAAATAAAGCGCAAGCAGCCCGCCCAACACCAAATACCGCCACGGTGCCGCAAAAGCGCTAGGTTTTATCCCCGTGGTCGCCAGCGCTGCAACACCCACAATCAGCCCTGCAAAGACAAAGCGCAGCGTGGTCATCGCGGCCGGGTCTACAAAGGGGGCCGCCATCGACCCCAACGAAAACGACCCAGCAACCAAAGCCGAAAACGCCAGCATCGCCAGATGCCCTCGTAAGCCTTCACGCCGATCGGTATGGGTCACAGATGTTGCCATTCCACCGCCGCCTCTTTCAAACAGGCAAGGAAACTTTGGACTTTCAGCGTGCGGTGCAAATCGACATGGGTCACCAGCCACAGGTTTGATGACCATTCAGGGCGTGGTGGCATAACCTCAATCAAATGCGGAAATTGCGTTGCCGCGATGCGCGACATAAAGCCCAAACCTGCCCCCGCATTGATCGCGTCATAAATCGGTGCAGGTTCTGCGGCGCGAAAGCACAGCGCTTCGTCGGGGACAAGGCCGCGTAGCCAATGGTAAAACGGCGCACGGCTTTCGGTATCATCATTCACCACAAAGCGGTGGTTTGGCAGATCCGCATCGGTTTTTGGCAGGCCATGCGCTGCTGCATAGCTGGGGGCCGCATAAAGCCCATGGTTCAGGGGCAAAAACGGTTGGACCACATAATCGGGTTCCGAAGGGGCTGCCCCGGCGCGCACCGCGACATGCGCCTCGCCAAAATCCAACCGAAACAAGCGCTGGCCCGTCAGGAACCGCACAATCAAATTGGGGTATTGCGCCTGAAACTTAACCATCACGCCAGACAATTGATGGCTGATATCGGCAATCGACGTGACAACCAATTCACCAGAAACAGATTCGCCATGCCCTTTAATGCGGTTGGCAAGCTGGGCAAACTGATCTTCTGCCCCCTGCGCCACCGCCAAAAGGTCACGCCCGGCCTCAGTCGCGGTATAGCCGCGCGCATGGCGTTGAAACAGCTTTTCCCCCAAGCGTTTTTCCAAACTGTCGATGTGGCGAATAACCGTGGCGTGATGCACGCCCAAAACCTCGGCTGCCCCTGAAACGGTGCCCATGCGTGCCACTTGGTAGGCGGTCTTGATCTCGTCCCAATTGTCCATCTGGGGCGCTCCTGCCAATTGTCGGCCCGTTTTGGGCGCTTTGTTGCAACCTACCGCGTCGGCGCGCATGGGAAAAGCCGCTTTCCTGCGCATGTTTGAAATGACTTTGCCCCTTTGGCGCAAAGCAAGCGGGGCCGCGCACTCTTGACTCTGGCCAAGGCGCGGCCTATCAGCCCCTCAATTCCCGGAAGTATCGTGCTTCCGGTCCCAAGGCTTTTGCCGGGATCGACATCCGTCAGCGCGTTGCGCCCACGGGTGCCGCCTTGCATTGGCAACATCGCCGCCGATACCTATCGGCATTTTGCAACAGCCCTTACGGAGGCAGCCCATGTTCGAGAATTTATCAGAACGCCTTGGCGGTGTCTTTGACCGGCTGACCAAGCAAGGCGCGCTGTCGGACGCTGATGTCGAAACCGCTCTGCGCGAAGTGCGGGTGGCGCTGCTAGAAGCAGACGTCTCGCTCGCCGTGGCGCGTGACTTTGTAAAGCGTGTGCAAGCCAAGGCTGCCGGCCAACAAGTGACCAAATCGGTCACACCCGGCCAGCAGGTTGTGAAAATCGTCCATGATGAGCTGATCAAGGTTCTGGCCGGCGACGAAGAACCTGAGCCGCTGAAAATTGACAACCCGCCTGCGACGATCCTGATGGTCGGTCTGCAAGGCTCGGGCAAAACCACGACCACGGCCAAACTGGCAAAACGGTTCAAAGACCGGATGGGCAAGCGGGTGCTGCTCGCCTCGCTTGATACCAACCGCCCTGCCGCGATGGAACAGTTGCAGATTTTGGCCGCCCAAATCGGCGTCGACAGCTTGCCGATTGTCAAAGGCGAAACTGCTGTGCAGATCGCCAAGCGTGCCAAAACCCAAGCCTCGATGGGCGGTTATGACATCGTGTTCTTGGATACCGCAGGGCGTTTGCACATCGACCAAGTGTTGATGGACGAAATTCAAGCGGTCCGCGATATTTCCCAACCGCGTGAAACCTTGTTGGTGGTTGATGGTCTGACCGGGCAAGATGCCGTGAACGTGGCCACCGAATTTGACGGCAAAGTTGGCATTTCGGGTGTGGTATTGACTCGGATGGATGGCGATGGTCGCGGTGGTGCGGCCTTGTCGATGCGCGCGGTCACGGGCAAACCGATCCGTTTCGTTGGCCTTGGCGAAAAGCTGGACCAGCTGGAAACGTTTGAGGCCGAGCGCGTGGCCGGCCGTATCCTTGGCATGGGCGACATTGTAGCGCTTGTCGAAAAGGCCCAAGAAACCTTTGAGGCCGAAGCCGCCGAACGGATGGCCAAACGCTTTGCCAAGGGTCTGTTCAACATGAACGACCTGCGCGGCCAGTTGGAGCAGATGCTGAAAATGGGCGGTATGCAGGGCCTGATGGGCATGATGCCGGGCATGGGCAAAATGGCAAAGCAGGCCGAGGCTGCGGGTTTTGACGATATCTTGCTGCGCCGTCAGATCGCGCTGATCAATTCGATGACCAAGAAAGAACGCGCCAATCCTGATTTGCTGGCCGCCAGCCGCAAAAAGCGGATCGCCATCGGGGCAGGGCTTGAGGTGCAGGAATTGAACCGTTTGCTAAAACAGCACAAGCAAATGGCTGATATGATGAAAAAGATGGGCAAGGGCGGGGCAATGAAAGCCGCCATCAAGCAGATGATCGGTGGCAAAGGCATGGCTGACCCATCCAAGATGACGGCTGAGCAGATGGAAGAAGCCGCCCGCGGAATGAAGCAAGGGCTTGGCATGGGGCGCGGCGGATTTCCGGGCATGGGCGGCGGCATGTCGCTGCCATCCGGCCTGTCCGGCCTGTTGAAAAAGAAATGAGCGGGGACAAATGACCAATGACGCAACCCGTGCGGCGTCCCTGCTAAAGGACTACCGCGACAGCATTGACCGGCTGGATGCGATCCTTGTTTACACGCTTGCTGAACGTTTCAAGCAAACCCAAGCCGTGGGCAAGCTGAAGGCCGAGCATGACCTGCCTGCGTCAGACCCAAGCCGCGAAGGCCGCCAGATTGAGCGGTTGGAATGGCTGTCCAAAGAGGCCGATCTCGACCCCGAATTTGCCAAGAAATTCCTGACCTTCATCATTTCCGAAGTCATCAGGCATCACGAACAACTGCAAAAATAACCAGATTGGTGGATTTTTTCCACCCTACCCAAAACCTAAAGGAGACTACACTATGTCTATGAAAATCCGTCTTGCCCGTGGTGGTTCCAAAAAGCGCCCTCACTATTCTATCGTAGCGACTGACAGCCGTATGCCACGCGATGGCCGTTTCTTGGAAAAACTGGGCACATATGACCCGCTTTTGGCCAAAGACTCCGAAGACCGCGTAAAAATGAACGCTGAGCGCGTGCAGTACTGGTTGGGCCAAGGCGCACAGCCAACTGACCGTGTGGCACGTTTTCTTGAGGCTGCTGGCCTGCGCGAAAAGAAAGTGCGCAACAACCCAAAGGCGGCTGTTCCCGGCAAGCGTATGGCTGAACTGACAGCGAAAAAGGCAGCCCGTGCGGCAGCCCCAGCAGCCGTTGAAGCCCCTGCAGAGCCAGCGGTAGAAGCTGCGGCTGACGCTGAATAATCGGCCCAGCCCGTGCAAGGCCAGTATGACAAGGCCTTTCAGGCCGAGTTGCGCGATTTGATGCGGTGGCGGCGCGATGTGCGCCGCTTTCGCACCGACGCGGTAGAGGCAGCGGTTCTGGACCGCTGCCTTTCTGCGTTCTCGCTGGCCCCATCTGTGGGCCTGTCTGAACCTTGGCGGGTGATCTCGGTTGAAAGCCCCGAGGCGCGGGCAAAAGCCTTGGCCAATTATGAGGCATCCAATGCCGAGGCCTTGGCAGGCTATGCCTCGGAAAAAGCAAAACTTTACGCTGGGCTAAAGCTGTCTGGCATGCGCGAGGCCCCGGTGCATCTGGCGGTGTTCAGCGATGATGGAACGGTCAAAGGGTCCAACCTTGGGGCGCGGTCCATGCCAGAAACGCGGGCCTATTCGGTGGTTGGTGCGATCACCTTGTTTTGGCTGGCCGCACGGGCCGAAGGGCTGGGGATTGGCTGGGTGTCGATCCTTGACCCTGTGCAACTGACCCAAGATCTTGACGTTCCAAGCGACTGGCGGTTGATTGGCTACCTTTGTGTTGGCTGGCCTGAAACCGAAGAAAAAACCCCTGAATTGGAACGTGCGGGCTGGGAGAAACGCAGTCCCGCCTTGTTTGTGGAGCGGCGATAATGGCAAACCCTGATTTGGACAACCGGCTGTGCGTGGGGGCTATCTCTGGCTCTTTTGGGGTCAAAGGTGAGGTGCGGTTGAAGAGCTTTTGCGCCGAGCCCACCGCGATTGCCGAATATGGCCCGCTGTTCACCGAAGACGGCAAGCGCAGTTTCAAAATCACCCTGACGCGGCCCGTGGCGGGCGGTCTTGGCGCGCGACTGACAGGGGTTGAAACCAAAGAAGAGGCCGATGCCCTGCGCGGCACCAGCCTTTATGTCGGGCGCGACAAGCTGCCAAACCTGCCGGATGATGAGTTTTATCACGCCGATCTGATCGGGTTAGAGGCCCGCGATACCGGCGGCGTTTTGCTTGGCACGGTCACCGCCGTTCACAACCACGGCGCAGGTGATCTTTTGGAAATTGGGGGCGGGGGTAAACCATCGGTTTTGCTGCTCTTTACGCTTGCGACCGTACCTACAGTGGACCTGACGGCAGGCCGCATCGTTATCAATATGCCCGAAGGGCTAGACTAACCACCGCTGACAGGTAAACGTTAACGCCGTGGGTATTTTGGGGGCTTGAAGTGCAAAACTGGCCGCGATTGGTGCAAGCTGCGACAGCACTTTTGTATTTTGGACCATTGCTTGCAGGCTTGGGCGGTGCTGGCTGGGCGATTGTTCCGGTCTTTACGGGGATTTTTCTGGTGTGGCTCGTTGTCATGCGCCCACAAGAGTTTCCGCAAACCCTTTCTGGTTGGACGCGCCCCGAGGCGTTGGTCGCCGCCAGCGCGCGCATTGCAGTGCAACTGCTTCTTGTGGTGGTATTGTTCGGGATAGGGCGCGGCATTGGCGGCGTGTTGGGCAGTCTGCCAAACATGCCAAACATGTTGCCAATAGGGCTTTCCTTTTTGGCAATTCTTGTGGTGCGTTTGCTTTGGGATCCGCGCAAAGCAAGTGCGATGGACAAGCTGCTTGATGATGCCTTGGCAAAAATCGAATCCAGCCCAGCGCCCTTGCACGGCGGCGACCGTGCCTATGCCGAGGCTGTAACCGCCCTCTTGAATGGCCTGTCCGATGACGTGACCGAGGCTGAATTGGAAAGCCACCTGTCGGCCCTGCGCGCCATTGTCGATGAATCTATGACGTATGATGTGTTGCTTGCGCGCGTTCAAACCAATGCGGCGTCACTGGCGGGCAAGCGCGCGCTTATGCTGATGGCCTCGGATGCTGCAACCTTGGGCCGTATGGCAATGTCGCGGGTTCCGATGCAAGCGATGGATGTGCTTGGAACTGAAACAGCCTTGATCCAACGCATGGCCGAGCGTCTTATTGTCGGGCTGCGCCAAGACCCGGATATGTGGGAAAACTGCCCGAACATGGGGTTTTTAGAAACGCTGCACGCGCAAGACCCCACCCTAAAACCTGTTATTGCCGCCTTGCAGGCTGAAATTCTGGCCCACGCCCCCCGCGACTAGCGGCATGGCTTTTGGCCCCCCTTTTCGGCAAGCGCCGAACCAGATAGACAGCGCTGCATGACCGATGATGACACACCCCCACCCAAACAAAAATCGCATGGCCGCATTTCGGTGCAGACCAGCCTAAAGCCACGCGACCTGATGTCCGATGTGCGGGTGGCGGGTGCGTGGCGTGCCAAGGTAATCACCCTTTTCCCCGATGCGTTTCCCGGCATTTTGGGCCTGTCGCTAACAGGCAAGGCACTGGACCTTGGCCTGTGGGCGCTGGAAACCCTTGATCTGCGCCAATTTGGCATTGGCAAACATAAAAACGTTGATGACACGCCTGCAGGCGGTGGGGCTGGCATGGTTCTGCGCGCCGATGTGGTGGCCGCCGCTTTGGATGCCGCGGCTGAGGGCACGCCTAACCGCAGCGAATGGCCGGTCATCTACCTGTCGCCGCGCGGAAAACCCTTTGACCAAGCCATGGCGCGCCGATTCTCTGCCGCCAAGGGGATCACCCTGCTCTGTGGCCGATTTGAAGGCGTGGATGAGCGGGTTTTACACCATTACGGCGTTGAGGAAGTGTCTTTGGGCGATTTTGTCCTCACCGGCGGCGAGATTGCTGCTACGGCCTTGCTAGATGCAACTGTGCGGCTTATACCGCGCGTGCTTGGGAATCAAACGTCCACCGAAGAGGAAAGCTTTTCGGACGGACTTTTGGAGTTTCCACAGTTTACGAAACCTAGTCGTTGGAACGAGCTTGAGATACCGGAAGTGCTTCAATCCGGCCATCACGGGAATATCTCGAACTGGCGGCAGGCCATGGCCGAAAGGCTAACAAAGGAACGCAGGCCTGATCTCTGGCGGGCTTACTGTGCATCGCACGGTAGGGACCCGGTTGAAGACTAAGAGCAATAGGGCGGCACCACCATTACGGGCAAACCGTAAGCATATGAAAGGACCAGGTATGAACCTGCTCGCAATCCTAGACGCGGAACAAATCGCCGCATTGGGAAAAACCATCCCGGACTTTAAAGCCGGTGATACGATCAAAGTAGGTTACAAAGTGACCGAAGGCACGCGTTCGCGCGTACAGAATTATGAGGGCGTTTGCATCTCTCGCCGTGGCGGCGCCACTTTGGCGGCCTCGTTCACCGTTCGGAAAATTTCCTTCGGTGAAGGCGTGGAACGTGTGTTCCCGCTCTATTCCACCAACATCGACAGCATCGAAGTTGTGCGTCGTGGTCGCGTTCGTCGCGCCAAGCTGTACTATCTGCGTGATCGTCGCGGCAAATCTGCCCGGATCGTCGAAGACACCAATTACAAAGCCCCCAAGGCATAAGGAGCGGACCGATGAGAGATGGAATCCACCCCGATTACCACATGATCAACGTCAAGATGACGGATGGTACTGTGTTCCAAACCTTTACCACTTGGGGCAAAGAAGGCGATCAAATGTCGCTCGATATCGACCCACTGGCACACCCAGCCTGGACTGGCGGCAACTCGCGTCTGATGGACACTGGTGGCCGTGTAACCAAGTTCAAGAACAAGTACGCAGGTCTTGGCTTCTAAGCCACGCACCACGCGATGCGAACAGAACGCCGTCCCCTTTGGGGCGGCGTTTTTTGTTTCACAGCCAAAATGTTCGCTTTGTGCAAAGCCGGGGCCATGATGCGCTGTGGGTTCAAGGGCAGCAGTTCCGTCACATGGTCTGAATATTCCCAAAAGGGGCTTCCCCTTTGCCCGCCACATTGTCATTAGAAAAGAAGAAAAACCCACGCTAGGCCTCAAGGCCAAAGGCTGGGAGGGAAGAGGAACGCAATGGCGCATATTATCGTTGTCGGAAACGAAAAGGGAGGCTCGGGTAAATCCACCACCTCGATGCATGTGGCCACAGCCTTGGTGCGGATGGGCCACCGGGTTGGCGCGCTTGATCTTGACCTGCGCCAACGCAGTTTTGGCCGCTATATCGAAAACCGTCTGGCCTATCTGGCCCGTTCCGGCCTTGATATTCCAACGCCCGATTACCGAGTATTGCCAGAAATTGCGCCGGAAACCCTTACGCCCGGCGAAAACCCTTATGATGCCCGCCTATCTGCCGCCGTAGCAGCACTTGAGGCCGTATCCGATTTCATCATCATTGATTGCCCCGGTTCGCACACCCGCCTCAGCCAAGTTGCCCACAGCCTTGCTGATACCTTGATCACCCCTCTCAACGATAGTTTCATCGACTTTGATTTGCTCGCGCGGGTCGATGCGGAAACCTCCAAAGTGATCGGCCCCTCAATCTATTCCGAAATGGTTTGGCAAGCGCGGCAGTTGCGGGCGCAGGCTGGGTTAAAGCCGATTGATTGGATTGTGGTGCGCAACCGGCTTGGGGCGCAGCAAATGCACAATAAGAAAAAGGTTGGCGCTGCCCTAGAAGACCTTGCCCGTCGCATTGGTTTTCGCGTGGCCCCCGGCTTTTCCGAGCGGGTTATTTTCCGAGAGCTGTTTCCGCGCGGCCTTACCTTGCTTGACCTTAAAGATACCGGCGTGGACCAGTTGAATATGTCCAACCTAGCCGCCCGCCAAGAACTGCGGGATCTGATGGGTGAACTTAAGCTGCCGGGCGTGACGGTCGATTTTTGAACAACGCAGGGCAGGACAAAACTGCCCCACGGTTACGATCCAGCCGCAACAACCGATTGAAAAAATGATCCTCAATTTGGGCTTGGCGGCGACGACGGTTGATATTCAAAATGCGGGCAATCGTCATGGCTGGAACTCCTTTGCTGGGCCTATGTGCAAAGTTATGCGCAGGATCGGGGCGCAAATATGGCGGTAAAGTGCCAGCCACCGAGCGCAATCTCTCTCGTTTGAGGCAAACCCAAACGATGTGCGTGCGACTATGGGTCCGGGTCGCTTAGTTCTATCGCCAAGAACCGCTCAAACGCATCAAGATTGACGGGTTCAAATTGGCCAAAGCTTTGCATCCAAACCGTGGCGGCGCGCAAAGCATCGGGCTCCAGCTTGCACCACTTAACCCGGCCCCGCTTTTCTTGGCTAATCAAACCGGCATCGGCCAAAACTTGCAGGTGCTTTGAAATCGCGGCAAGCGAGATCGAAAACGGTGTTGCAACATCGGTCACGGCCATATCATCCTCCAGCAGCATCGACAGGATCGCGCGGCGGGTCGGGTCTGCCAAAGCGGCAAATGTAATGTCGAGTGTGTGGGCCATGAGAGATGTTGTGCAATGACGCTTGGTGATCGTCAACCGATTGGTTGAATATGCCAAAGCCTTCCGTTTTTGCAATCGCGGCCACAGTTGGCGCCATAGGATCTATGGGGGATTTGGAAATTACATCTAAATCAATAGCTTATGCGCACCTCCTCACCCCTATGCTTGCTTGACTCACAGCGCCAGGGTGCGTAGTTAGACAACGACTGTTCAAGGGGCGTCTTTGTGATGACGGAAGAACCTGAAGCGGCGCGATTAAAGGCCTTGGAGGCCCGTATTGCGCAGATAAAAGGTAAACCCGTCGCGGCGCGAACCGAGAGCGGTAAAGCATTCTCGCAGGGCGAGATGGCTTGGAGGATGGTGATCGAATTGGTCGTTGGCATGTTGCTGGGGCTGTCGATCGGTTTCGGGTTGGACTTTGTGTTCGACACGCGGCCAATCTTTCTGGTTATCTTTGCGCTGCTCGGTTTTGCGGCGGGTGTGCGGACGATGTTGAGGACCGCGCAAACCATGGCCGCAGACCATGACAAAACAACCGGGGGCGCGCCCCCCGATAGCGACAGGGGCAACGATGTCTGAAGAAGCAAGTACAGGGTTCGCCATCCACCCGATGGACCAGTTCATCGTAAAGCCGCTGTTTGGCGGTGACCACATTGCGTTCTACACCGTGACCAACGTCACGATGTGGATGGCCATTGCGGTTGCTGTGATTGCGGTTCTGTTGGTGCTCGGCACCCGTCGCCGTGCTATTGTACCGTCGCGCAGCCAGTCGGTAGCCGAATTGATGTACGGCTTTATCTACAACATGGTCGAAGAAGTGACAGGTCATGACGGGGTCAAGTATTTCCCCTACATCATGACGCTGTTCCTGTTCATTCTGTTTTCCAACCTCCTTGGCCTGCTGCCAATGTCCTTTACCACGACCAGCCATGTTGCTGTGACCGTTGTTTTGGCGCTGATGGTGTTCCTTGGTGTTACCATCCTCGGCTTTGTCAGAAATGGCATCGGGTTCTTGGGCATGTTCTGGGTCACCTCGGCCCCGCTCGCCATCCGTCCGGTTTTGGCCTTGATCGAAGTTATTTCCTACTTTGTCCGTCCAGTTTCCCACTCCATTCGTTTGGCCGGGAACCTGATGGCGGGCCATGCCGTGATCAAAGTGATCGCGGGCTTTGCAACGCTGGTTGTGGCCTCTCCGGTCGTGATCGGTGCGGTGACAGCGCTTTACGGGCTGGAACTGCTGGTGGCCGTCGTTCAAGCCTACGTCTTTACCATCTTGACCTGTGTTTATCTGCGCGACGCTGTCGGCGGTGCGCATCACTAAGGTCTTGTCTCTCATCACTCTTTCAACTCTTACAATATCTTAAGGAGCATCACATGGATCTCGCAGCAGCAGAACAATTCGCACAAATGGGTAAATTCATCGGCGCAGGCCTTGCCACTATGGGCCTTGGCGGCGCTGGCGTGGGCGTAGGCATCATCGCAGGTAACTTCCTGTCGGGCGCTCTGCGCAACCCTTCGGCAGCACCAGGCCAGATGGCAAACCTGTTCGTAGGCATCGCGTTTGCCGAAGCACTGGGCATCTTCTCGTTCCTGATCGCTCTGCTGCTGATGTTCGCAGTCTGATCCACGCTTTTTGAACTTTCGGCCGGGGGGGCATGATGCTTGTCCGGCCAAGTCTTTAAGATGCTGGAGAAACGATATGGCGACTGAAGCGCAAGACGCTGCCGCAGGGGCCCACGGTGCTACAAAAGCCGTTGGTATGCCGCAGCTAGATTTTTCGACTTGGCCGAACCAGATTTTCTGGCTTTTGGTCACGTTGGCCGCAATCTACCTTATCCTGACTCGGGTCGCTTTGCCCCGTATCAGCGCTGTTTTGGCTGAACGCCGTGGCACGATCACCAATGATCTGGCTGCAGCCGAAGAGCTGAAGCAAAAAGCGACCGAGGCAGAAGCGGCTTACAACGAAGCGTTGGCAACAGCGCGGACCGAGGCTGGCAAGATCGTCGCCGCAGCCCGCGCCGAGATTGAGGCCGATCTGGCCAAAGCCACTGCCAAAGCAGATGCCGATATCGAAACCAGAACCGCCGTTTCCGAACAGCGGATTGGTGAAATTCGGGCCAACGCGCTGGAAAGCGTGACCGAAGTTGCCAAAGACACCGCCAAAGAACTCGTTTCGGTTTTGGGTGGGTCTGCGGATGCACGGTCAATCACTGCGGCGGTCACCGCCCGCTTGAAAGGATAACGCGATGAAAAAGCTAGTCCTTTTGGCAGGCGTATCAGCAAGCCCTGCAATGGCTGCAACAGGCCCGTTCTTCTCGCTGGGCAACACTGACTTTGTTGTGCTGATCTCGTTCCTGTTGTTCATTGCTGTGCTGCTAAAGTTTGGCGTGCCTGGTATGTTGACCGGGATGTTGGACAAGCGCGCCGTACAGATCAAAGCTGATCTGGATGAGGCTCGTGCATTGCGCGAAGAAGCCAAGGCCGTTTTGGCCAGCTATGAACGCAAGAAGAAAGAAGTCCAAGAGCAGGCTGACCGTATCGTCTCTTCTGCCAAGGAAGAGGCGACTGCAGCAGCTGAACAAGCCAAAACAGATTTGGCCAATTCCATTGCCCGCCGTGTGGCAGCCGCTGAAGAGCGGATTGCCTCGGCCGAAGCGGGTGCCGTGCGCGCTGTGCGCGAACAAGCGGTTGCCATCGCGATTGCAGCGGCAGGCGATGTGTTGGCTAAGCAGGCCACAGCAGAAACAGCCTCGGCGTCGATTGACGCGGCGATCAAGCAAGTTAGCGCAAAAATGCACTGATGCGTGACGTCTTAAACAATTAAAAAAACCCGGCCTTTGCGCCGGGTTTTTTTCTTGCCCATTACTGCCCGGTTAGCGCGACACCTCGTGTTGATAGCGTTGGCGCGCGACCACCTCGTGTTTCTCGGCCTTCAACTGGTCTGCCAGGGCAACCTCAACAAAGTCCAAATGCGCATCAATCGCCGCCCGCGCAGCGCCTGGGTCACGCGCTTGCAAAGCTGTGTTGATCGCGCGGTGCTGGTCCAGCAACACGGTCCGCGTCGTCTTGTTGCGAAACATCACTTGCCGATTGTAGAACACACCTTGCTTCAGCAAGTCATACATCGACCGCATCATATGCAGCATGATCACGTTGTGGCTCGCCTCTACGATCGCCATGTGAAAGGCCGCATCCAACTCGGCCTCATCTGCCGAGGCGCGCTTGCCATGCGCTGCCTCCATCTTGGCAAAAATGGCGTCAATGACCTTTAGATCAGTATCAGACCCCAGTTTGGCCGCACGTTCTGCAGCCAACCCTTCCATATCACGGCGAAAGGCAAGGTAGTCGAATACTGACTCTTCGTGCTGCGAGAAAAGTTTGATCAGCGCCTCGGAAAAAGCAGACCCCAAAACCTCGGCCACGAAAACCCCTGAGCCGGGGCGGCTGTCCAGCAACCCCCGTTCTTGCAGATCGGAAATTGCATCGCGCAGGCTTGGGCGCGAAACGCCCATTCGCTCGGCCAACTCACGTTCCGAAGGGAGCCTGTCGCCGGGCCGCAAAATGCCGCGCAAAATCAATTTCTCAATCTGGCGAACGACAGCAGACGACAGCTTTTCGGACAAGACGGGTTGAAAGGGCATTGCAAACTCCAGTCTGGCATTGGTCAAATTCTATGACCAAAACCCCTCAGCCTCAATGCCTATTCTTCCGACCCTTTGCGCGGGCAATAAAAAAGGGCGGGAAACCCCGCCCTTTTTGTCACATACCTCGACCTATCAGTTAGGGCGGATGATAATCTCAACCCGGCGGTTTTGCGCGCGGCCTGCCTGGGACAGGTTCGACGCGATAGGCTGGTCTTCGCCACGGCCAAACGCCACAACGCGGCCACCCGGCACACCATTGGCCTGCAACACGCCGGCAACAGACTGGGCGCGGCGCTGCGAAAGGTCTTGGTTATAGGCGGCGGAACCGGTGTTGTCGGTATGGCCGATAACCTGAATGGTTGAGTTTGGATAGTTCATCAAGTTGCGCGCCACGGCCCGCAAATCTTGGGTCAGATCGCCGCGCAATGTGGCGCTGTCGGTCGCAAACAGGATGTCTTGCGGTAGGTTCACGATCAGCTCGGACCCGGTATTGGTCACGCTGACGCGGTCGTTGCCGATGGAATTACGCAGATCTGCGGCTTGCTGATCCAAGGTTGCACCGATTGCCCCGCCAATAGCCGCGCCAATCCCGGCACCCACAACAGTCTTTAGCAATTTATCATCGCCTTTCGACGTGGCACCCAGTGCACCACCCAGCAAAGCACCGGCGACAGCGCCAGTGTTTGTGCGACGGTTGTCTTCAGTGGTCGGAGCTACGCAGCCGGCCAGTGTTACAGCACCCAGTGCCAGCAAAATCATTGGTGTTTTCAGTGTCATCTCATCGCCTCATATCTTTGGCATCCGCAATCGGAGCAGGTCTTCTTACACCCAAATGCTCGGGCCTGCACCCGCTATGACAAACAGTTCGGCGGAATTCGGCCAATCAGACCGCCGCATCGTGATCGGCCCGCGCCCCTTCCCATGCCAGCAAGGCGCGTTTTACCGGCAAACCCCAATGATACCCGCCAAGCGCGCCCGATTTGCGCAAGGCGCGGTGGCAAGGGATCAGCCAGCTGACCGGGTTGCGTCCCACGGCTGTTCCCACCGCCCGCACCGCGCGCGGGTGTCCAATGGCCGCGGCAATCTCGGAATATGTTGTGACATGGCCCGATGGAATACGCATCAATGCCTCCCACACTTTAATCTGAAACGGCGCGCCAATCATAAACAGCGGCGCTTTGTCTACGGCGGCACTGGCACCAAACGCCGTCAGCACCCAAGGCCGCAACATCATAGGATCTTCGACAAAGTCGGCGCGCGGCCAGCGCTGGGTTAAATCCTCCATCGCCGCGGCCTCCCCCATCTCGGACGCAAAGGCGATGCCGCAAATCCCTTTTTCGGTGCCCATCACAAGGGCAGGCCCAAAGGGGCTGTCAAACCAACCCCAATACACCGTCAGCCCTGCACCAGCGTTGGCATAGTCGCCAGGGCTCATCGCCTCCCAGCGCAAAAACAGATCATGCAAGCGCCCCGTACCCGACAGGTTGGTGGCAAGGCTGGTTTCCAAGACGGTAAAGCGATCAGCAAGCAGGCGGCGCGCATGATCCAGTGTCAGATACTGCTGATAGCGTTTTGGCGACACGCCGACCCATTGTGAGAAGAGCCGCTGAAAATGCGCAGCACTCATCCCCATTTGCGCCGCAAGTTGCTCCAATTGTATTGGGCCGTCCTGCGCATCAATCGCGTCAATCGCGCGCCGCATGACGTTGAAATGATAACCCTCGCTCAGATTGTTTGGCATCCTTGGCTCCTTACCTTGCCTTACCCTAACGCCGCACGGTGCCTCACGCGACCCGTATCCTGCGCAAATCCCGCGCCATAAGGCTTGCAGCACCGCTGCAACTTGGGCATAGCGGTGCGCATGGCAAAGCAGCTTGACTATCAGACGATGCATGCGATTTTCTCTCGGTTTCAGGCGATTGAGCCGGAACCGAAAGGTGAGCTGTTCCATACGAATGCCTATACGCTTTTGGTCGCCGTAGCGCTGTCCGCGCAGTCCACCGATCTCGGCGTCAATAAAGCCACGCGGCCCTTGTTCGCCACAGTCGATACACCGCAGAAAATGCTTGGTCTGGGGTTGGAAGCTTTGACCGAGGCGATCAAAACCATCGGCCTCTTTCGCAACAAGGCCAAGAACGTGATGAAGATGGCGCAGATTTTGGTGGATGATTACGCAGGCGACGTGCCGTCCAGCCGTGCGGCCCTGCAATCTTTGCCGGGCGTGGGGCGCAAAACTGCCAATGTGGTGCTGAACATGTGGTTTCACATGCCAGCACAGGCTGTCGACACGCATATCTTTCGCATCGGCAACCGTACCGGGATTTGCCCGGGCCGCGATGTTGATGTCGTCGAACGTGCGATTGAGGACCATATCCCAGCCGAATTTCAACAACATGCGCATCACTGGCTTATCTTACATGGCCGGTATATCTGTGTGGCGCGCACCCCCAAATGCGGTATCTGCCCGATCCGCGATCTCTGCCCTTATGAGGATAAAACGATATGAAAAAGTTTCAGGTAGTCGGTATTGGCAACGCGATGGTGGATGTGCTGTCCAATGCCGATGACGCATTTTTGGAGGCAAATGACATCGGCAAAGGCATCATGCAACTGATTGACATGAGCCGCGCGGTTGAACTCTACGGCAAGATTGGCCCGGCCAAGGAAATCTCGGGCGGATCAGCCGCCAATACCATTGCGGGCATCGCCCATCTGGGCGGGCGTACTGCCTATGTTGGCAAGGTCAAGGACGACCAGCTTGGCGCAATCTTCGCGCATGATATGCGGGCGCAAGGTGCTGTGTATGAAACAAAAATGGCACCCAAAGATGGCGGCCATGAAACCGGCCGCTGCATTGTGATCGTGACACCTGATGGCGAACGCTCAATGAACACCTATCTGGGGTGGTCTGAATTTCTGACCCCCGCCGATATTGACGCAGACCAAATGTCACAGGCCGAATGGATTTATCTCGAAGGCTACCGCTTTGATGGCCCTGAAAGTCATCAAGCCTTTGCGGAGGCAATTGCGGCTTGCAAAGGGGCGGGTGGCCGCGTGTCGATCACGCTGTCGGATGCCTTTTGTGTTGAACGCCACCGCGATGCGTTCCACAAGATGATCGTCGAGGACGTGGATTTGCTTTTTGCCAACCGGGCCGAGATATTGTCGATGTATCAAACCACTGACTATCACGCAGCCTTGCAAGCGGCTGCCAAAGATGTGGCGATTGTGGCCTGCACGGATGGTGCCGATGGCGCACATGTGCTGTCAGATGGTCAACACTGGCACGTCCCTGCGATCTCAACTAAAATTGTTGATGCAACCGGGGCAGGGGACCTGTTTGCCGGCGCCTTCCTTTGGGCCATCACTAACGGACACAGCTTGGAAACCGCCGCTCGCATGGGCAACATCGCCGCTTCTGAGGTGATCAGCCATATCGGCGCACGGCCAGAAGCGAAATTGATGGAGCTTTTCGCCAAACACGGCGTTATCTAAAACCGGAAGGCGCAGGCTTCAAGCCCCTCTGGGGCCATCTGCCTGCGCCCTTGCCTCTTGGCGCAGTCACCGTGCTTATCTCTCGAACTGGCCTCTTTGCCCTATTTCATCTTGGCAAAATACCTCGCAGGGGGGAATTTGCCGTCAGGCAAAGGGGGGCGTCGTACGCCCCCTTTTTTCGATCAATCGCCCAGCTTGGCGTGAACCTCATCCAGATCAATCTTGCCTACGGGCAGTTTATTCTCCGGATGTTCAAAATCATATTTAAACAACTGAAAGTCGCGCTTGTAGATTTCCCAGACCAAATGCATCGACAAATCGTCGAAGTAATCCTCGACCGGATGGGCGCGTGTCGGCCCATGCCCTTCGCTTTCATTGAACTTGGGGATCTTGGCCAAATCTACCTTATGCGGTGTCTTGATCTGGTCCAGAACCTCTTTCATCCCATCGTTAAACGTCTCGGTATAAAAGATTTTGTTATAGCGCCCGCCATTGGCGATATAGGTCGAAACATGGCCAGACATCGCTGACCAATGGATGTCCGGGTCCATCGGTTTGCGCCAGCGAATGGTATCGCGTGCAAACAGCAAAAAGCGACGAAAGCTTTGGATTTGGTCAAACTCTTGTTTGCCATCATCGCCGCCCACTTCGATCCCGTATTTCTGCACCAACAGCGGCACAAGATTGCCACGATAGCGTTTGCCATTGCGCTGAATCCCGCAAATCTTGTCAAAAAACGATGACAAAATGCGCGTGTAGGGGTTACGCACGCAGGTAAACGCAAAGGTCTTTTGGGCTTTCACCGTCTGCTCAATCAGCGCCTGACTATCCTCTTGCGCCCATTTGTGCAGACCCGCGGTCGAATCGTGAATATCGCCATCAAAGAACTTACCGTGATCGGAATAGAACATAATCTGACCGATCGTCGAACATGCACATTTCGGCACCACACGATAGATGACGCTTTCGCTCTCTGTCATCCATGTACCCGGAAAACCCATAAACCTCTGCCTCCATTGCCTTCGACACCGTCTATACGGCGTTTGCGAAGATTTCATTGCAAAAAAAGCAAAGAAGCTCTGTCTTTTCAATGACCGATAAAGCTATTTAGGGAAACAATAACCTAAAAAAGGGCTGAGAGTTTCCGAAATGGCCAGGATCGCCTATATTTTGCTCTGTCACAAAGATCCCGAAGGGATCATTGCACAGGCTGAACGGCTGACCGAAGGGGGGGACTACGTTTCTATCCACTTTGACGGCCGTGCTCAAAACCGCAATTTTGAGAAACTCAAGGCCGCCTTGTCCATTAACCCTTCTGTCACCTTTGCGCGCAAACGCATGAAATGCGGCTGGGGAGAGTGGAGCTTGGTGGCCGCCACTCTTTTGGCTGTACGCGCCGCGGTTGACGCCTTTCCACGGGCCACGCATTTTTACATGCTGTCGGGCGATTGTATGCCGATCAAATCGGCAGAATATGCCCACGCGCTTTTGGACCGCAACGATGTGGATTATGTCGAAAGCTTCGATTTCTTCAAATCTGAATGGATCAAAACGGGGATCAAAGAAGAGCGCCTAGTCTATCGCCACTGGTTCAACGAGCGCACCCATAAATCCTTGTTCTATGGCTCAATGGCCATTCAAGACAGGCTTAGTATGGCCCGCAAAATCCCAGCTGATTTGCAGATACAAATTGGCAGCCAATGGTGGTGCCTGCGCCGCCGCACGATTGAAACGTTGCTGGAGTTTTGTGACCGGCGCCGCGATGTCATCCGGTTTTTCAGCACCACCTGGATCCCGGACGAGACTTTTTTCCAAACCCTCGTCCGCCATCTGGTTGCCGAACATGAAATTCAAAACCGCACGCTGACTTTTTTGATGTTCACCGACTACGGCATGCCGGTGACGTTTTACAATGACAACTACGACCTCCTGCTCAGCCAAGACTACTTATTTGCGCGCAAAATTTCAACCGAAGCGACCGACTTGAAGGAGCGTTTGGGTCGCCTGTATGCTGCAAAAGATGTCCACTTCCCAGTGTCGAACGAAGGCCGCAGCCTGTTTCAATTTTTGGCGGGTCGGGGCCGCATCGGTCGCCGTTTTGCGCCGCGCTTTTGGGAAACGGAAAGCAGTCTGGGTCGTGAACGCACCTTGCTGATGGTCATCTGCAAGAAATGGCATGTCGCCAAGCGTTTGGTGGAACGGATGCGCAGCGTGACGGGCCTGCCCGCAGTTGAATATTTGTTCAATGAGGCCTCGACCCCCTTGCCAGATTTGGGCGGCATCCAATCAACGCTGGAAAAACGTACCCGCCACCGGCGCGCCCTTGTCCGCATGTTGTTTGACTATTGGGAGACGGACACGCTCATCGTCTGCATTGACCCCGCGAACGTGGATCTGATGCAAGATTTCGCCACTGACAAATCAACCGTCCGTCTGCTTGAGGTGGACTGTGACTTTAGCGACGAATATCTGATCGGCCACGCCCGCCGCGTGGGCCTTGCGGGCGAACGCACCCCGCAAGAGGTGATTGACCGTCTGCTGCCGACCATTCGCTACGATGTGAAGTTTGAAAGCGACAAGATCAGAGACGCCGACTTCAACAACCTTCGCCGCATCCGCGAAGCTGCTCCATCGGCCGAGAATGCCGTGGCCTTGGCGGCGTTTCTTGGTATTAGTATTGAAAAAGCGCGCGAGATTGCGGAAACCAACTACCTCTTTGTGGATTGAGACATGGCTTATACTTACGATGACACCAATATCTTTGCCCGCATCCTGCGCGGTGAAATTCCAAACAAAACCGTGCTGGAAACCGACCACAGCCTGGCTTTCCATGATATCGCCCCTGCGGCCCCGGTGCATGTACTGGTGATCCCCAAGGGTGCCTATGTCAGCTTTGACCATTTCGCAGCCCAAGCGTCTGAGGCCGAGATTGTTGATTTCCACCGCGTGGCAGCTTCGGTTTGCACCATGATGGGTGTGTCGCTAGATGCAGGCGCAGGCTTTCGCGCCATCACCAATGCAGGCGAACATGGGGTGCAAGAAGTACCGCATTACCATTTGCACATTTTGGGCGGTCGCCCGATGGGCCGCATGATAAGCCAGTAAACCGCAAGAAACGGGTCGTCACTGCGGCGGTTTGCTGGCTATTTGGGGCAAACCACAGCAGGAGCTTTTATGCAAATCCGTTTCACCCCGATCCCCACTGAAATCGTGCGTGCCTATCAGGCAGGTGGTGTTGATGCGAACGGCCAAGCGCCCGAGCGGCATGTCTCTGACGGCGATGGCAATCCGTGCCGCCATTGTCTGAAGATGATCCCTAAAGGGGCCTCGATGTTGGTTCTGGCCCATCGCCCGTTTTCCGCCCCTCAACCCTATGCCGAGATTGGCCCGATTTTCCTATGTGCTGATGCTTGCGAGGCAGGTGGGCCTGACGTGCCCGAGATTTTGAATTCGGGCGCCTATTTTTTGCGTGGATATGGGCGTGATGACCGCATTGTATATGGGACGGGTGGGGTTGTGCCATTGGCTGACATCCCCACAGCGGCTGCGACCCGCTTGGCCGACCCGCGCGTGTCCTATGTGCATGCCCGCTCTGCCAGCAACAATTGCTATCATTTGCGGATTGACCCTGCCTAAGGCGCTATCAAGCGGAGGCGCAAAGCGCCGCTGATGTGTTTTGCGCTTGGCCCGCGTGGGGCGTGCTCCGCACGGGGATATTTAAGAACAGATGAAAACGAAAGGTGCGGGTTTTAATGCGCCTCGGCCCAATTGGCGCCTTGGCCTGCATCTACGGTGATCGGTACGGTCAAATGCACTGCTGGGTGCGCTGCACCTTCCATAATGTCGCGGGCGGCTTTGATCAGTAGGTCTACGGCATCCTCGGCCACTTCAAATAGCAATTCATCATGCACTTGCAGCAGCATCTTGGCATCAATCCCCGCAATCGCCCCCGGCATCCGCACCATCGCGCGGCGGATGATATCGGCGGCGGTGCCTTGGATTGGCGCATTGATCGCGGCTCGTTTCGCAAACCCTGCTGCTGGACCCTTGGCGTTAATCTCAGGCGTGTGGATTTTGCGGCCAAACAAGGTTTGAACATAACCTTTGTCTTTGGCGAATTGCACCGTCGCGTCCATATATTCGCGGATACCGGGGAAGCGTTCAAAGTAGCGGTCGATAAAGCCTTGTGCCTCAGCCCTCGGGATCCGCAGGTTGCGGGCAAGGCCAAAGCCAGAAATGCCGTAAATCACGCCAAAATTGATCGCCTTGGCTTGGCGGCGTACGCTGGGGTCCATGCCTTCAACTGGCACGCCGAACATCTCAGACGCCGTCATGGCGTGAATATCAATTCCGCCTTTAAATGCTTGTTTCAGCGCGGGAATATCGGCCACATGCGCCAAAATGCGCAGCTCAATCTGGCTATAGTCAAGGCTCACAATCACCCGACCCTTGGGCGCCACAAACGCCTCACGAATGCGGCGGCCTTCATCAGATCGCACGGGGATATTTTGCAGGTTCGGATCGGTTGAGGATAGCCGCCCCGTGACAGCCCCCACAAGCGAATAGGACGTATGCACACGGCCCGTTTTCGCGTTGATATGGCCTTGCAACGCATCGGTATAGGTTGATTTCAGCTTGGCCAATTGCCGCCAATCCAGCACGAGGCCGGGCAGTTTGTGTTCTGTGGCCAAATCCTCCAGCACATCGGCGCCCGTGGCATAGGCCCCGGTTTTGCCCTTCACGCCGCCGGGCAGGCTCATTTCATCAAATAATATCTCGCCCAATTGTTTGGGCGAACCCACATTGAACGACCGCCCTGCCATGGTCTGGATTTCATCCTCCAACCCGGCCATTTTTTGGGCAAAGGTGTTTGACATCCGCGACAGCGTATCGCGGTCCACCTGAATCCCTGCCATCTCCATCTGCGCCAACACCGGCACCAAAGGGCGTTCAAGCGTTTCATACACCGTGGTCACTTGCTTGGTGTGCAACAAAGGTTTGAACATCTGCCACAGGCGCAGGGTGATATCCGCATCTTCAGCGGCGTATTTCACCGCCTCGTCCACCGGCACACGGTCAAAGGTGATCTGCGCTTTGCCCGCACCCAACAAGGATTTGATCGGGATCGGCGCATGGCCCAGATAAAGGTCAGACAGCGTGTCCATGCCATGATTGTGCAGGCCTGCGTTCAGCGCCGAAGACATCAGCATCGTGTCATCAATCGGGGCCACGACCACGCCCTGACGCGCAAAGATCTTGGCGTCATATTTCATATTCTGGCCGATTTTCAGGATGCTCGCATCTTCCAGCATCGGGCGGAGCATGGCCAGCGCACGGCCCAGCGGCAGTTGCCCCTCCATCAGGTCGGTCGACCCAAACAGATCACCGCCCCCTTGCTTGTGACCCAGCGGGATATAGCAGGCCCGCCCCGGTTCAATGCAAAGCGAAATCCCCACCAATTCGGCCTTCATTTCATCCAGACTGGTGGTCTCGGTATCCACAGCGACATAGCCGCGCGCATAGGCTCGGTCGATCCAGACCTGCAGCGCGGCCTCGGTGCTGACATTTTCGTATTTGGTATGGTCAAAGGGCAGGGCAGGGGCGTCCGCGACCGTCGTCTCCGGGGCCACAGGTGCGGCCACCTTCAGGCTATCGGCCACCCGCTTGGTCAGGGTGCGAAACTCCATCTCGTTCAGAAACGCGAGCAAAGGGTCTGGTTCGGGCGCACGCACCTCCATGCTATCCAGCGTAACATCCAAAGGCGTGTCGCAATCCAGCTGCACAAGCCGTTTGGAAATGCGGATCTGGTCGGCATTGTCTTGCAAAGATTCGCGGCGTTTAGGTTGCTTAATCTCGCCCGCACGCTCCAGCAAAGTTTCCAGATCGCCGTACTCTTGGATCAGCAAGGCGGCGGTTTTGATCCCGATACCCGGCGCGCCCGGCACGTTATCCACCGAATCCCCGGCCAGTGATTGCACATCAACCACCCGGTTCGGGGCCACGCCAAACTTTTCAAACACCTCATCCGGCCCGATCAGTTTGTTCTTCATCGGGTCAAACATCGACACACCATCGCCGACCAATTGCATCAGGTCTTTGTCGGAACTGATGATCGTGACCTTGCCCCCCGCATCGCGCGCGCGGCACGACAAGGTGGCGATGATGTCGTCGGCCTCAAACCCTTCCGTCTCAATGCAGGCGATGTTGAACGCGCGGGTTGCATCGCGGGTCAGCGGAAATTGTGGGCGCAAATCCTCGGGCAGCTCTGGTCGGTTGGCTTTGTACTCGGGGTAAATGTCATTGCGAAAGGTCTTGGATGAATGGTCAAAGATAACAGCGACATGCGTGGGGGCATCGCCGTTTTTGTTGCCTTCCAGATAGCGAAACAAGATGTTGCAAAACCCGGCCACAGCGCCCACGGGCAGGCCATCGGATTTGCGGGTCAACGGTGGCAGCGCATGATAGGCACGAAAGATATAGGCCGACCCATCAATCAGATGCAGATGGTGGCCCTTGCCAAAAGTATCGGTCATATCATTTCTCCCCGCGCGGTTTCCCAGTCTTGCTCAAGACGTCTTGTCACGGACGGGCGCAGGGGTCTACCTGTGTGATTGCACAAATGGGATTGCACACACGCGACGCGCAGGCCTAGCGCACCCCAACCTACGAACCCACCCAAACCCCTTGAGGGCTGCTTATTTTACGGCGCTGGCAGCGCTTTCATGGATGAAGCGGCGGTCGCAATAGCCACATTCCACAAACCCCTTATCTTCAGGGATGCTCAACCAAACCCGAGGATGCCCCAAGGCAGGCCCATCACCATCACAGGCGACTTTCCATTGCGAAACGATTCGGGTTTCGGGTGCAGGTGCGGTCATAAAGGCAACTTTCTAGAAAAATGCAGGTTGCGGCGCATGATAACGATCCCGGCGGGTGCTGCAAGTCTTGCTAAGGGTCACGCCTTGACCAATCGCGCCACAATGCGCCGCGTAATCGGGGCCACGACCAAAACGGCAGGAAAGGCCACGGCCCAGCTGGTCAGCCATGATCCGAACCAATGGCCCGGAAACGCGGCATCAATCCCCAAAGCGCGCCATGTGGCGATCCCCGACACCATAGCCGACATCATGCCTGACAGAAAAAATCCAAAGACAATTGGCGCAAAACGGGCAGGGATCATAGAAAACTCCTGATGATCGGTGTTGAGAATAGGCCTATGCCCATTTCATCTTGGCCTAAATACCTTCTGGCGGTCATATGCCGCTGTGCGCCGCCTTACAATGCCCCGCACAAAGCCCCCTACAACGCCCCGTCTATTCCATCAAATCCGCCGACAGGATCACCGGGAAAAACACCCCCCCCGACCAAATCCCAAACCAATCGGCCCCTTCATGCGGACAATGCACGCCTAAATCCACCAGCCGGTAAAACGACTTGCGATCAATCAACGCCTCCAACCCCGCCCTTACCATCACATAGGGTGATGGCTCGCCACTCTCGGGGTCACGCACAACACGAATAGGATGGTCCGGCCCGGCCACAACCTTGTCCCCAACTTGGGTTTCAAACTGCAAAATCTGCGCATCACCTGCACCGCTGGCCGTAAAATCTACCGCCACAAACGGCGCATCCTCAACGATGATTCCCACCTTTTCCACCGGGGTCACAAGGTAATATTTGCCCCCCTCCAGCTTCAAAATATTGGAAAACAGCTTCACCAACGCCGGCCGCCCAATCGGCGTACCAAGGTAAAACCACGTTCCATCCCGCGCGATCCGTATGTCCAGATCGCCACAAAACGGCGGGTTCCACAGATGCACCGGCGCAGGTCCAGCCCCTTTGCCAGCCCCCAGAGCCACCCCGTGACCCGCCGCCATCACAGACGCCATCACACCTTCTGCCGTTGGTTTCACGATCAATTGTCCAACAAACCTTTTTGCCATTTGTACCCGGCGACATAAGTCGCTCTAATAGGCCTAATATAACCCGCGCCCGAGGAATGTCATGCCCCATACCGCCGATGAAACCATTGATGCCGCCCAATTGGTCACCGATATCGAAGCGCTTGGCGAAAAGCTTGCCGCCGCCAAAGCTTCGATCAATCAACGGTTCATCGGGCAAGACAAGGTGGTCGACCTCGTGCTGGCCTCGTTGCTCTGTGGCGGTCACGCGCTGCTGGTCGGCCTGCCGGGCCTTGGCAAAACCCGTCTCATCGACACACTCTCCACCGTCATGGGCCTAAACGGCAACCGTATCCAGTTCACCCCCGACCTCATGCCCGCCGATATCTTGGGGTCCGAAGTGCTGGATGGCACCGACGGCGCGCGCGCCTTCCGCTTCATCGAAGGCCCGATCTTTTGCCAACTCCTGATGGCGGATGAGATTAACCGCGCCTCGCCCCGCACCCAATCAGCCCTTTTGCAAGCCATGCAAGAACGCGAAGTCACCATCGCGGGCAAGCACCGCCCTTTGGGCTCACCTTTCCACGTTTTGGCCACCCAAAACCCGATTGAACAAGAAGGCACCTATCCGCTGCCCGAGGCACAGCTTGACCGTTTCTTGGTCCAGGTCGATGTGCATTACCCCGACCGGGCCACTGAACGTGACATCCTCCTTGCCACCACAGGTGCTACTGAAGCGCAGGTCCACGGCGTCTTTACCGCAACCGAGCTGCTCGCCGCACAGTCCGTGCTGCGCCGTATGCCCGTGGGCGAACAGGTGGTGGAGGCGATCCTTGATCTGGTCCGCGCTTGCCGCCCGGATGAAGCCGAAGGGGCGGCCCTGCGCGGTCAACTTTCATGGGGTCCCGGCCCCCGCGCGGCCCAGTCGCTGATGCTGACCGTGCGCGCCCAAGCCTTGCTCGATGGTCGCCTTGCGCCGTCGGTCGCCGATGTGGCCGCCCTCGCGCGCCCTGTCCTTATTCACCGCATGGCCTTGTCCTTTGCCGCCCGCGCGCGGGGCGAAAGCCTTGCAGGCCTGATCGACGCCACCGTGACCCGCACCTTGGGGCTAGAGGCCGCGGCGTGACCCAAACAGCCCCGCCACTCGATCTGCGGGCGCGCGCCGAAAGTCTGGGTGACAGCTTGCCCGCACTTTTGGCCGCGGCTGACCATCTGGCAGCCACCGTGATCCTCGGCGATCATGGTCGTCGGCGCGCAGGCATGGGCGATGAGTTTTGGCAATACCGCCCTGCCCACGCAGGCGACAGCGTTGGGCAGATTGATTGGCGCCGCTCGGCAAGGTCAGATGAGCAATTCGTGCGCGAACGCGAATGGCAAGCCGCCCAAACCGTGTCGCTTTGGGTTGATCCGGCCCGCTCTATGCAGTTTTCCGGCGATGCTGCCCGCGCTACTAAAGCTGATCGCGCCCAGCTTTTGGCCCTCGCTTTGTCCGTGCTACTTTTGCGTGGCGGTGAACGCGTCGGCCTCACGGGTGACGCCGCTCGCCCGCGCGCAGGCCGCGCCCAAGTGCTCCATTTGGCCCAAGGCATGGCCGCAGGGGCCGCGCAATCAGACTATGGCACGCCCGAGGTCGCAAACTTAACCAGCCACAGCCGCGCGGTTTTTATCTCGGATTTCTTTGGCGATATCGAACAGGTAGAAACCGCCCTTGGCCTAGCCTCCGATCGCGGGGTGCAAGGCGCGTTGGTCCAAATCCTTGATCCGGCAGAAGAGGAATTTCCCTTCGACGGCCGCACCATTTTCGAATCCATGGGCGGCAGCTTGCGCCATGAAACCTTGCGCGCAGGTGATTTGCGCAACCGCTACCTCGACCGCTTGGCCGAACGTAAAGCCCGGCTTGAAACCCTTGCCCGCGCCTCGGGCTGGCACTACCTGTGCCACCACACCGGTCAATCGGCGCAATCGGCGCTGCTCTGGTTGTTCACCGCAATGGAACGGGGGCGCTGATGTTCATGATTGGCCCCGTGGGCTTTACCGCACCGCTGCTTTTGCTGGGCTTGGTCGCTTTGCCCATCCTATGGTTGTTGCTGCGCGCGGTCCCACCGGCCCCCATCCGCCGCCGCTTTCCCGGTGTGGCGCTGCTGCTGGGCCTGAAAGATGATGAGGCGGAAACCGACAAAACCCCGTGGTGGCTGCTCCTGTTGCGCATGGCCGCTATTGCCGCCGCCATCATTGGCTTTGCTGGCCCCATCCTGAACCCCGACCAGCGCGATCAGGCCCAAACCGGCCCTTTGCTCGTGTTGATGGATGCCTCTTGGGCCGATGCCCGTGATTGGCCCCGCCGCATCGACCGCGCGACTGCCTTGATAGAGGAGGCAGGCCGCGCAGGCCGCCCCATAGCCTTGATCCGTGTGACCGATGCCCCCACCGAACCCGTGTTTCAAGCCGCCAACGCCCTCTCACCGCTTATGGCGGGCATCACCCCCCATGCATGGACCCCTGATTTTACAGGTTGGGCCAATACACTCCCCCCCGGCAATTTCTCCAGCTTTTGGCTGTCTGATGGTGTTGATCATCCAGGCCGCACCGATCTTTTGGCCGCCCTGCAATCGCGCGGTACCGTCACCGCGTTTGAAAGCCCGCGCGCCGTTATCGCCCTTCGCCCGGCGCAGTTCAAAGATGGTGTGATCCAGCTTTCCGCCACCCGCCTGCCTGCCACGGATGAAGCTAGCGTTGAAATCTCGGCCCGTGGGCTTGACCCGGCAGGCATTGAGCGCGAACTAGCCCGCATTCCACTTACTTTTGCCGCAGGTGATGCGCAGGCCGAAACGGCCCTGTCGCTGCCTCCCGAATTGCGCAACCGCGTTAGCCGCTTTGAAATCGCGGGCATCCGTTCCGCCGCTGCCGTGACCTTGACCGATGACAGCCTGAAACGCCGCAAGGTCGCTCTTATTTCCGGTGCAGGCGGCGCCGAAGGGCTGCAACTGCTATCCCCCACCCATTATCTACGCCAAGCGTTAGAACCAGTGGCCGAACTGATTGACGGCAGCCTTGCCGATGTCGTCCTCGCCAATCCCGATGTCATCGTGCTGGCCGATGTCGCCACCTTGTCACCGAATGAAAATGACACCATTCTGGATTGGCTCGACAAAGGCGGCTTGCTCTTGCGCTTTGCAGGCCCGCGCCTTGCCGCCTCCGATGTCAGCCGTGACGCTGAAGATGCGCTCATGCCCGTCCGTTTGCGCATCGGTGGCCGCAACGTCGGTGGTGCTATGAGCTGGGGAGAGCCGAAATCCCTCGCACCATTTACAGAGGGTTCCCCCTTTTACGGGCTGCCAATTGCTGCGGATGTGACCGTAACAGCGCAGGTTCTCGCCCAACCCGACCCCGATCTTGGCAACCGCACGATTGCGGCGCTTGCCGATGGCACGCCACTGGTCACCCGCAAAGCCGTGGGGCAGGGGCAGGTTGTGCTGTTCCATGTCACTGCCAATGCCGAATGGTCAAGCCTGCCGCTGTCGGGTCTGTTCGTCCAAATGCTGGAACGGCTTGCGGTGTCTACCCGCCCCACCGCCCCCGATGCCGCCGATCTTGAAGGCCAGATTTGGGTGCCGCAAGTCGCGATGGATGCCTTTGGCACCTTGGGCGATGCGGGTGAGGTGGCAGGTGTTGACGGTGCCAAACTAGTTAGCGCTTTGTCGCAAACCGGCCCCTCGGCCACCATGCCACCGGGCTTGTACGCCGGCGATGATCGCCGCATTGCCTTGAACGTGATCAACGCAGACACCGAACTGACCGCCCCCACATGGCCTGCATCCGTTGTACGCGAAGGATTGGATGTGCAAATCGAACAGGCCCTCAAAGGCAACGCCCTCACCCTTGCCCTCTCCTTGCTGCTGATCGACGTTCTGGCGGCGCTCGCGTTGTCGGGCCGCCTGCTCGGCAGTCTGCGCAACGCCGCCGTTTTGGCCGTGGCCCTCCTCATGCTCGCCCCCACCCAACCCCGCGCCCAAGAGGCGCTGCCAGATGATCTGCGCGCGATCGAGGCGACGAATGCGGTGCGTTTGGGCTATGTCCTGACAGGCGATGCAAGGGTGGATGATGTGTCAAAGGCCGGCCTGCGCGGCCTTGGCCAGCGCTTGTTTGAGCGTACAACGATTGAACCCGAAGCACCGCTTTCGGTGAACCTTGAAACCGATGAGCTGCTCTTTTTCCCCTTTCTTTATTGGCCCGTCACCACAGACCAACCCAGCCCATCCCCTGCTGCCTACGCCAAACTGAACCGCTATCTGCGCACCGGCGGGATGATCTTGTTTGATACTCGTGACGGCGATGTCGCAGGTGGCGCGCAAACCTTGCAGTCGCGCAAACTGCAACTGCTGGCCGCCCCGCTCGACATTCCACCCCTCGAAATTTTGCCCGAAGATCACGTCCTGACCCGCAGCTTTTACCTGCTCCAAGACTTCCCCGGCCGCTACAATCAGCGCGACTTGTGGGTTGAGGCCGCCCCGCCAAATGCCGAACTCGCCGAAGGTATGCCTTTTCGCAACCTCAATGACGGCGTCACCCCTGTGGTCATCGGCGCGAATGATTGGGCCGCCGCTTGGGCGCTTAATGACAATGGATCCGAGATGTTCCCCATCGGGCGCGGCTATGCAGGCGAACGCCAGCGTGAGATTGCAACGCGCTTTGGCATCAACCTCATCATGCATGTGCTGACCGGGAATTATAAATCCGATCAGGTCCATGTGCCCGCCTTGCTGGAAAGGCTGGGGCAATGAAGGGAACCCTCATCCTCGACCCGCTTATCCCGATTCTGGCCCTTTATGTGCTGGCAGCAATCGCTTTGCTGATTTTAAGCTACGGCCTCTTGCGTGGCCTGTCGGGCTGGGCTTTGCGCGGCCTTGGGGCCATAGCCTTGCTGGCCGCCATAGCCAACCCATCGCTACAACGCGAAGACCGCGAACCTTTGTCTGATATCGTTATCGCCGTGATCGATGACAGTGCCAGCCAGCGCATTGGCACCCGCCCGGCGCAATCCATCACGGCGCTGGCCCGCGTGCAGGCCGAAGTCGCCGCCTTGCCCAATACCGAACTGCGCGTGGTCCGCGTGGGCGATGGTGACGGCGATGCAGGCACCCAACTGATGACAGCACTTGCCGAGGCATTGGCCGAAGAACCCCGCGCCCGCATCGCAGGTGCCATCCTGATCACCGATGGCCAAGCGCATGACATGCCGCTTGCCCCCAATATGCCGGCACCTCTCCATGTTTTGCTTACGGGACAAAACACCGATTGGGACCGCCGCCTCATCGTCAAAAACGCCCCCGCCTTTGCCATTTTGGGCGAATCCGTCACCCTCACCTTGCGCATTGATGACCAAGGCGCTGTGCCTGCCACAATCGCAGGCAGCGCCATGATCTCCATCTCGATCGACGGTGGTGAACCCCAAAGCTACCGTGTCCCCGTGGGCGAAGACTTGGAACTGCCCGTCACCGTGCCGCACGGCGGCATGAATGTGCTGCAATTTAAGGTCGCGGTGAATGAGGGCGAGTTGACAGACCGCAACAATGCCGCCGTGGTCCAGATCAACGGCGTGCGCGACCGTCTGCGCGTGCTGCTCGTCTCGGGCGAACCCCATGCCGGCGAACGCGTCTGGCGCAACCTGCTGAAATCCGACCCCTCGGTCGATCTCGTGCATTTCACCATCCTGCGCCCGCCTGAAAAGCAAGACGGCATCCCCGTGTCGGAACTCTCGCTTATCGCCTTTCCCACCCGCGAGCTGTTTGTGGAAAAAATAGACGAGTTTGATCTCATTATCTTTGATCGCTACCGCCTGCGCGGCATCTTGCCCAATTCCTACCTGCAAAGCGTGCGCGACTACGTCACGCGTGGCGGCACCGTGTTGGTCGCGGCCGGCCCTGAATTTGGCTCGGCTGATAGCCTGTGGCGCTCGCCTTTGGGTGAAATCATGCCCGTCGATGCCACCAGCCGCGTGTTTGAACAAGGCTATAAACCCGAACTCACCGAGCTTGGCAAACGTCACCCCGTAACCGAAGGCCTTGAAAAACTGGCCCCCACGGGTGGCTGGGGCCGCTGGTTCCGCCAAATCGGCATGACGCAAAAATCCGGCCAAACCGTGATGACCGGGATTGATGGCCAACCCTTGCTGGTGCTGGACCGGGTCGAGGAAGGCCGCATCGCAGTGCTGGCATCCGACCATATGTGGCTTTGGGGCCGGGGGTATGAAGGCGGCGGCCCGCAGCTTGAACTGCTGCGCCGCCTTGCCCATTGGATGATGAAAGAACCGGAACTAGAGGAAGAAGCCTTGGTCGCCTCCGCCATCGGCCAAAAACTAACCGTCATGCGCCGCACCATCGGCGATGCCCCCGGTCCTGTCACCATAACCGGACCCGATGGCACTACATCCGAACTTATCCTGTCCGAAGTCGCCCCCGGCCGCTATTCCGCGCAATATGACGCGCCGGAAATGGGCCTTTATAAACTGACTCAAGGCGAGCTTGCGACCGTCATGGCGCTTGGCCCTTCGGCCCCTAAGGAGTTTGAGGAAACCATCGCCAGCGGCGAAAAATTGGAACCCATCGTCACCCCCATGCGCGGCGGTATTTTGCGGCTGGAGCAAGGCGCCCCCGATATTAGCACCGTCGCGGAAGGCCGTGTGGCCGCAGGCCGTGGCTGGATAGGTATCACCCCGCGCGGTGCCTATCTGACCCAAGATATCCGCGTGGCAGCTCTTCTGCCCGGTTGGGTTTGGCTGCTGCTGGCCGCAGGCTTTGCCCTGGCCGCATGGTTGGTTGAAGGGCGGCGCGGGCCAAGGGCCAAACAGGTCTGAAGGTGGTAAAACTTGGCCGTGGTCAAAGCCTGATCGCGTTACCCCGGCAAATCCACCCGAAACAGTGCCTCGGCCCAACCATCCGTCAAGCAGCGCGCGCTGATCATCACATGGTCCGCCCCGCTGGGCACCACAACCCCGCCCAAAGACCGGGTAAAGGGTTGCTCCTCCACATGCGGATGCACCAACACCCGCAGGCCAAGCGATGTACCATCGGGGGCCAACACCTCCCAGCCGTCGGCATAATGGTCCCAGCCGGTATCCGGGTGGCGCAAGGTCACATCAATGCGCCATGCGTCGCCTGAAGGAGTGGCCACCGCCGCTTCAATCACAGGTTGGTCAGATAGGGCAGGCGTGGTGATCAACGCCAAAAGGGGTAAGATATGTTTCATCCCGCAAGCTTGCCACAGTGCGCCCCAAGACCAAAATCAATGCTGCGTGCGCTTTAGGATAATCGCGCGTGACGCGCTGAAAAACTCCCGCCGCAGCAATACCGCCGCCGTCATAACAACTGCCGCAATCAGCCCCCATGGCCCGACCAACCACCCCAGCGCCCCCAGCGCAAAATAGATCGACCGCAACCCTTTGTTATAACTACGCGCCGCTGTGATGTTAATCTCGGCGGCATCCGCCGCGCGGTCATAGACAGTGGGATCTTCCGGATCATTCGGCACCGCCGCCATCATAATCGTGCAATAGCCAAACAACCGATGCGCCCAGATGAATTTCAGCAAAGCATTGGCGACAAACAACAAGACCAACGCGACCTTCAACTCCAACACCACCCCTTGCGCGTCCAGTGTCAGGTCGGCGGCCAGCATATCCAGCCGTTCGCCATTGCCAATCACCGCAAGCCCGCCGCCCAACGTGATCATGCAGGCCGAGGCGAAAAACGCAGTTCCTTGCCGCAAACTGTCCAGCACTGTCGCGTCAAAAATCCGGGGCTGGCGGGTCACAAACTGCGCCATCCAATCGCGCCGGTAATGCGTCATCAAAACCGTGACCGATGGGCGCGAGGCCGGCGGGTTTTCAACCACCCAACCAATCACTACTGCGCAGACCGCCAAAAACGCGACTGCCACCAAATCCATCCCGCTAAAGCTAGAGATCATGAGGGGCGGAAAATTCAACGAGTTCATGCTTTGGCCTGCCTTACTGCGTGGATATTGGCTCTTATCCCGGAATGTTGCTGCCAGAAACACCCATCTGGTCACATCGCAATAGAATGCTTGATTTATGGGGGTATTGGTTATATAACTTTACCAGTTGATGCAAGTTGAGGGGCGCTCACGATGGAAATGCCAAGGATTGATGCCACAATCGTCGCACGCAAACCCGCGATCGTCGCGGCCTTGCAAGAGGTGTTGCCCCTAGACGCCGTGATATATGACGATATTGAGGTGCGCGCCTACGAATGTGACGCGCTGACCGCTTATCGCTGCCCACCGCTTGCGGCTGTGCTGCCCCGCACCACAGCCGAAGTCTCGGCTGTGCTACAGATTTGCTATAAAATGGGGGTCCCTGTTGTGCCGCGCGGGGCAGGTACCAGCCTCGCAGGTGGCGCGCTGCCCACAGGTGATTGCGTGATCTTGGGCGTGGCGCGGATGAATGACGTGCTGGAAACCGATTATGCCAACCGCTTTATCCGCGTGCAATCCGGCCGCACCAACCTGTCGGTGACGGGCGCTGTGGAAAGCGATGGGTTCTTTTATGCTCCCGACCCGTCCAGCCAATTGGCCTGCGCGATTGCAGGCAATATTGCGATGAATTCGGGCGGGGCGCATTGCTTGAAATACGGGGTGACGACGAATAACCTCTTGGGCGTGACCTTGGTGCAAATGGATGGCACCGTGCTGGAAATTGGCGGCGCGCATCTGGACCCCGCAGGCCTTGACCTTTTGGGCGTGATTTGCGGGTCCGAAGGGCAATTGGGCGTGGTGACCGAGGCCACCTTGCGCATATTGCCCAAACCCGAAGGCGCCCGCCCGGTACTGGTGGGCTTTGACAGCAATGAGGTCGCGGGCGAATGCGTGTCCGATATTATCAAAGCAGGCATTTTGCCTGTTGCCATCGAATTCATGGACCGCCCCTGTATTGAGGCGACCGAAGCCTTTGCCAAGGCAGGCTACCCGATGTGCGAAGCCTTGTTGATCGTTGAGGTCGAAGGCTCCAAGGCCGAAATTGATGAGCAATTGGCGCTGATCATCGACATCGCCAAACGCCACAACCCCGTAGAGCTGCGCGAGGCCGCCGATGAGGACCAAGCCAAACGCATCTGGCTGGGCCGCAAATCTGCCTTTGGCGCGATGGGCCAGATCAATGATTACATGTGCCTTGATGGCACTATCCCGGTGTCGAGCCTGCCCTATGTGCTGCGCCGGATTGGTGAGATGTCAAAACAATACGGGCTGGACGTGGCCAATGTGTTCCACGCAGGTGATGGTAACATGCACCCGCTGATCTTGTTTGATGCGAACAAACCCGGCGATCTGGAGCTGTGCGAGGCGTTCGGCGCCGATGTGTTGAAGCTCTGTGTCGAGGTCGGCGGTTGTTTGACTGGCGAGCACGGCGTTGGCATCGAAAAGCGCGATCTGATGAAGGTTCAGTTCGCACCCGAGGATATGGAAGCGCAGCTTTGGGTCAAGGACGTGTTTGATCCCAAATGGTTGTTGAACCCGGCCAAGGTTTTTCCGTTGGACGTGACAGCCAGCCGCCGCGCAGTTTGAGAACCACATCTTTACGAGACAAAGCTGGGGGGCTGTCTTCCCCCCGCGCCGAGTGGTTCTCGAACCAATGGCGAACGACTCGGCGCCCCCGAGGATATTTGTGAACAGATGAAAGGGCAGAGGGATGAAACCTGCCAATGAGATGGAACTGTCCGAGGCGATCCGTGGGGCAAATGGCCCGTTGCGGATTGTTGGCGGAGGGACGCGGGCGATTGGGCCTTTGGATGAGGCGGAGGTTTTGGAAACCGGTGCTTTGATGGGGATATCCTTGTATGAGCCGGGGGCGCTTACCATTGTGGCGGGGGCTGGCACCCCGCTGACCGAAGTGGAGGCCGCACTTGCGGGCGGCGGGCAGCGTTTGCCGTTCGAAGTGCCGGACCTACGCGGGCTGTTGGGGCGGGATGGGGCATCGACCATCGGGGGGGTGGTGGCCGCCAATGCGTCTGGGCCACGGCGGATTCAAGCAGGGGCCTGCCGTGACAGCCTGATCGGTGTGCGCTTTGTCGATGGCGCGGGTACGATTGTGAAAAACGGTGGCCGGGTGATGAAAAACGTCACTGGCTATGATCTTGTAAAGCTGATGGCCGGTGCGCGAGGCACCCTTGGGGTACTGACCGAGGTGGCGTTCAAAGTGCTGCCCCGCCCTGAGGTAGAGGCCACATTGACCCGCGATGGGCTGGACCCAACGGCGGCGGTTGCGGCAATGTCGCAAGCGCTGGGATCACCCTTTGAGGTGACAGGGGCTGCCTATCTGGACGGTCAAGTGCGCTTGCGGATTGAAGGAATGGCCGGGTCTGTGGCCTATCGGTCGGGCGCTTTGGTAAAGCTACTGGGGCCGGCTTGGGATGTTGCGGAGGCTGTGCGCAGTGCGGCCCTTTGGTCTGAAATTCGCGATGTTACCCCGTTTGTTGGTAAGGCGGGGGCGGTTTGGCGTATTTCCATTAAACCTTCCGATATGCCACAGGTTTTGGTTGCCCTCACAGAGGCGCAAACCTTGTGCGACTGGGGCGGTGGCCTGATCTGGGCGCTGGTCCCGGACACAAATGATGCGCAGGCCGCAACCCTGCGCGCTTGCCTTGCAGGCCTCGGCGGCCATGCAACCTTGGTTCGCGCATCTGACAGCGTTTACGCCACAACTCCCGCGTTTCACCCAGAACCCGCCGCCCTTGCCGCCCTTTCGGCCAGTCTGCGCGCAAAGTTTGACCCGCGCGGCATTTTGAACCCCGGCAGGATGGGCTGATCCATGACAAACCTACTTTTCTTGGCACTGCCCTTAGTGATCTACCTGTCGCTTGCCACCTTGCCCAAAGGCCGCCCAGCCGCTGTTGGCCTTGCCATCGCCTTGGTCTTTGTCGCAACCTTGCGCTTGACCATGCCATCGGTTGGGGCTGCGTCGTTTATGGCGCTTGCAGGCATTGCAATGGCCGCCCTTGCCCAAGGCGTGCGCGCAGCCATGGGTCCCCGCCTGCCAAATTCGATGTACTTTGCCTTGCTGGGCGTGCTGCCCTTGATCGCGCTTGCGCTGCTTACCTTCACTGTCGGAGATTAATATGCAAACCACCTTCACGCCCGAACAGTTGAAAGACCCCAGCATCCAACTGAGCAATGACATCCTGCGCACCTGTGTCCATTGCGGCTTTTGCACTGCAACCTGCCCCACCTACCAAGTGCTTGGCGATGAGCTCGACAGCCCGCGGGGCCGCATCTACCTGATCAAGGATATGCTGGAAAAGGGCCGCCCTGCAGATGCCAAAACCGTCAAACATATTGACCGCTGCTTGTCGTGCTTGGCTTGCATGACCACCTGCCCATCGGGCGTGCATTACATGCACTTGGTTGATAACGCACGGGAATATATCGAAAAAACCTATAAACGCCCGCTGATGGACCGGATGCTGCGCTGGACTTTGGCGCAGATTATCCCACACCCCATGCGCTTTCGCTTGGCGCTGTTTGCAGCAAAACTAGGCCGTCCCTTTGCGTTTTTGATGCCCGATGCCCGCCTGCGCGCGATGCTGGAAATGGCCCCCAAAACCATTCCAGCCGTCAGCCGCAATGATGACCCGCAAACCTTTGCCCCGAACGGCCCGCGCAAGTTTCGCGTGGCCATGATGACGGGCTGCGCGCAAAAAGCGCTGAACACCGATATTAACGATGCCACCATCCGCATCCTGCGCCGTTTGGGGTGTGAGGTGGTTGTGGCAAAAGGCATGGGCTGCTGTGGCGCGCTGACCCATCACATGGGCAAGGCTGACCAATCCCACGCCTCGGCGGCCGCCAATATCCACGCCTGGATGGCGGAAAAGCGGGCAGGGGGCTTGGACGCTGTGGTCATCAACACCTCGGGCTGCGGCACAACGGTCAAGGATTACGGCCATATGTTCCGCAATGACCCGCTGGCGGCGGATGCTGCCGAAGTGTCGGCCATGACCATGGATATTTCCGAACTTCTGGTCAAAATCGGCCTGCCCGAAGGTGCGGATAAAGGCATAAAAGTTGCCTATCATGCCGCGTGCAGCCTGCAACACGGCCAGCAAATTAAAAACCACCCCAAAGACTTGCTTAAACGTGCGGGCTTTACCGTGGTGGAACCCAGCGACAGCCATCTGTGCTGCGGATCTGCTGGCACTTATAACCTGTTGCAACCCGAAATCAGCCAGCAACTCAAGGCGCGCAAGGTCCAGACCCTAGAGGCGAAACAGCCTGATATCATCGCTGCAGGCAACATCGGCTGCATGATGCAAATCGGGTCCGGCACCAAAATCCCGATGGTCCATACGGTTGAACTCTTGGATTGGGCCACAGGCGGGCCAAAACCACCTGCGTTAAATATTGATTAACTTCTGTGACGACTGGCCATAAATCTGCCTTAAACGCCCGGTATCGCATGGGTTGAGTAAGCGGAGGTTCCATGGCCATTCTACACATTCTGTCCCGCCTGGCGCTGTGTGCCATGATGGTCTTTGCTTTGCGCGGCGCTGCCAATGCCGATGAATCCCCTTTGATGCGTCTTGATACGGGCGATGCAAGCCGCGGCTGGAATGCCGTGGGTCGCCTGAACATGGGGGACCGCAGTTTTTGCACGGGGGCGTTGATTGCCCCAAATTTGGTGCTGACAGCCGCGCATTGCTTGTTCGATTCGAAAACCGGCGCGCGCATAAATCCCGACAAAATCGAATTTCTTGCCGGTTGGCGCAATGGCCGAGCTGAGGCGTATCGCGGCATCAAACGTGCGATTGCCCATCCCGAATATGTCTATGGCGGCGGCGATAAACTGACACGGGTATCCTTTGATCTGGCATTGCTGGAACTGGATCAACCGATCCGCATGGCCTCCATCCTCCCGTTTGAAACCGATCTTTCGCCGCATAAAGGCGACTCTGTCGGCGTGGTCTCTTATGCCAAAGATCGGTCCGAGGCAGCCAGCCTGCAAGAGGTGTGCCATGTGTTGAACAAAGAAGAGCTTTTGCTGGTGCTCTCATGCAACGTTGATTTTGGCTCGTCCGGCGCGCCGATATTTTCCATCCGTGATGGCGTGGCGCGTGTCGTGTCGGTGGTTTCGTCCAAGGCCGATTATGGCGGGGCCGAGGTGGCACTTGGCACCAATCTGCAAGGTCCCTTGGTCGCCCTGCGCGCAAGCCTTGCTGCCGAAAGTAGCGCTTTTCAAAAGGTAGACCCGGCCTTGCGCGACATGGAATCCGGGGCTGGCACCACAGCAAAATTCATGAAACCCTAATGCCTCATTCGCCCAAACATTTGCTCGCCCTGATGGTCTGTCTTTTGGCAGCCCCTCTGCAGGCCCAAGCCCAATCCAGCACCTCGCTGGAATCCTTGGACCGCCGCGATCAAGTCTTGGGCTGGGAGGCGGTGGGCCGCGTCGATCTGGGCAACTCCGGCTTTTGTACCGGCACGCTAATTGCGCCCGACCTTGTGCTAACGGCGGCGCATTGCTTGTTTGATAGCCGCACCGGCCAGCCCTATGACCCCGCCAGCATGCAGTTTCGCGCAGGCTTGCGTGACACCAAAACCATTGCTGTGGGCCGCGTCCGCCGCGCTGTGGCGCATGAAGGCTACATCCCCTTCACCGCCGTCAGCACCGACAGCATCGCCCATGACCTTGCCCTATTGGAACTGGCCGAACCCATCCCTGCAGGCCGCGCCGCACCTTTTGCCGTGGCGGCCCCCAGTGCGGCCTTGAATTCGGGTGGCAAAATTAGCGTTGTTTCCTATGCGCGTAACCGCGCTGAAACCCTGTCATGGCAGCGCGCGTGCAATATCAAAGACCGCTACGCCACCGTTCTGGCCTTTGATTGCGATGTCGATCACGGCTCGTCTGGCGCCCCGGTGTTTGACCTCTCAAACGGTCGCGCCAAGATTATTTCTGTTATTTCATCGGGCTACCGTGACAAAGACGGTGCCATTTCTTACGGCATGCAATTGCCCGCCTTGGTCGCTGACCTAAAGGCAGCTTTGCGTTCTGGCAAAGGCGTGATCTTGGCCAAAGGCGATGCCCCGCTTGCCAAAATCCGCCGTATCGGTGTGGGCGGCACGGATAAACTCACCACGGGCGCGCGTTTCGTCAAGGCCCGCACACAGCCGTAACGGCCCCTTGAAACGGGCCTAATCCCTCCCCAAATTCTAAACATCGGGCGCCATAATGGGCCTGATATAACGACCATAACCCATTCGGCCCGTCCAATTTTAGCGGAGGGCCGTTCACGCATCGCTTTACGGAGGATGATATGCGTACTTTTGATCTCGCCCCCTTGTACCGGGCAACCGTCGGCTTTGATCGCATCGCCGATATGATGGATAGGGTCTTGACCACCGATGTGGCCCAACCCAGCTATCCCCCTTACAATATTGAAAAGACAGATGAAAATGCCTACCGCATTTCCATCGCCGTCGCAGGCTTCACCCCGGATGAGCTGTCGGTGGAGGTGAAAGAGGCCACTCTGGTCATCGCCGCCCGCAAGGCCGAAGGTGACAAACCCGTGACCTACCTGCACCGCGGCATCGCCACCCGCGCCTTTGACCGCCGCTTTGCGCTCGCCGATCATATGCGCGTCACGGGCGCTGTGCATGAGCATGGCATGCTGCATATCGAACTGGTCCGTGAAATGCCCGAGGCGCTGAAACCCCGGCGCATTGAGATTGCCCGCGCGCCGGGCAAACCAACCCAACCGCAGATCGCCATGACCGATTTGCCAGAAACGGTTGAAACCTAACGGTTGAAACTTAAAGCCGAAGGGCCGGGTGCAGCACATGCGCCCGGCCCACCGCTTTAATACACCCGTATTTCCACCAGCCGTGGCCCCGGTTGCTCAACCGCCTCCACCAGCGCCAGCGGCTCTGGTGCCACACAAATATACGGCATCCCGCAGGCCGCCGCAAAAGCTTCCAACCCCAAGGGTGACGGCGTGCAGCCTATCACCTCGGTATTGGCCGCCCGCATCGCCGCCGCGATCTCGCCGTACCCTGCGTTGTTCCAAACCAAATAGGTCACGTCCAACCCTTCATCGACTGCCACGCGTAATTCAGCAGGCGAAAACTGCAACCCTCCATCACCAATCAAACAAAACACCCGCGCATCCGGTGCCGCCACCGCAGCCCCCACCGCCGCTCCGGGCGCAAAGCCAAGCGCACCGTAGCCCGTGGCCGCATTGAACCAACCGCCAGCGCGGTCGTGGTGATACAGTAGGTTTCCCGCATAAACTGGCTGGGTGCTATCGCCCACGATAATCGCCCTCGGCACGGCATCGCGTAGCGCCTCCAGCATGGCAATCTGCTCTGACATCTCCTCTGACAACCCCGCCACTTCAACCCGCGCCGCCGCCATCGTGGCTGCGGCCCGATCCTCGCCACCGTCCTTGCGCGGTGCGACTTGCGATAACAGCGCCGAACAGGCCGCAGCGGCATCGCCGCAAATCGTTACCGCAGCCGGGTGCCGCGCCAATTGCAACGCACACACATCCACCCGGATCATCCCCGCCATATCAGGCAACCCACCACGCACATACATGTCATAATCGGTCGGCCCAAATTCGGTGCCAATCGCCAACACCTGATCGGCCCCCGCAATTAGCGCCCGCACCGCGTCCAAACTCGGTGAGGCCGCGACACCCAGATCATTCCAACCCATAATGCCCCGCGCATTCACCGTCTGCACCACGGGCGCATCCAACGCGGTCGCCAAAGCTTGCAGCTCTGACCCCGCTGCCCGCGCCCCGCCGCCTGCCAAAATCACGATACGCTTTGCCCGCGCCAATCGCATTGCGGCCTCATTAATCAACGCGGCCGGGGGCTGCGGGCGCACCACCACCTGTGGCGCGGATGCGGCTGTAGCCTCCATCCCCATCACATCCGTCGGCACCTCAATATGCACAGGCCCCGGCCTGCCGCCCAGCATCGCGGCAAAGGCCAAATCCAAACACCGCTCCAACACCTCCGGCCCGGTCACTTGAAAACTGGGGCAAAGCGCGCGCACCAGCCCGGCCTGATCGGGCAATTCATGCAAAAGCCCCAAGCCTTGCCCCAAACTGGCGCGTCGATTTACCCCCGAAATCACCAGCATCGGCACCGATTCTGCCCGCGCCTGCGCCATCGCCGTCAGCGTATTGGTCAGCCCCGGCCCGGTGATCACAAAGGCCACCCCCGGCTTGCCCGACACCCGCGCATAGCCATCGGCCATAAACCCCGCCCCTTGCTCATGGCGCGGTGTGATGTGGCGAATGCCCGACCCCGACAACCCACGATACAGCTCAATCGTGTGAACGCCGGGAATGCCAAATACCACCTCCACGCCCCGCGCGCGCAGCCCCTCGGTCAACGCTTGCCCAACGGTTTTCATGCGCGGCCCTCCGCTTTGTATTCGGTGGCAAAGGCTGCAATCCGACCACAAGCTTCTTCAATCACCGCGTCAGGCTGGGTCAAACTCAGCCGCAACCATGTGCGCAACGCCGCGCCAAAAGATGCCCCCGGCATCACCGCAACCCCGGTGCGTTCCAGCAAGGCCATCGCAAACGCCTCGCCATCTGCCGTCACCGCCGCCACATCCACCAACGCAAACATCCCCGCATCAGGTCTATGCACACGCAGCCCTGCGACCCCGTCCAGCCGCGCCTCTACCAAGGCGGCACGGCGCGCAAACCGCGCAACCATCCCTGCGGCCACAGGACTATCCGTGGCAATCGCTTGTGCCGTCATATCGGCAATAAAGGGTTGGTTGCCAAACAACATGGTTTCCGACAGCGGCAACAGCCGTTCGATGAACGCGGCAGGCCCCACGCACCACCCCGACCGAAACCCCGGTGCCGCATGGCTTTTGGAAATGCTTGACGCCACGATCACCCTGTCGGCCAAATCGGGCAGATCTAGGGGTGACGCAAAGCTTACACCGTCAAACACCAAATCCTCATACACCTCATCACAAAGTATCCACAAATCATGGCGCTTGGCCAACGCCCCAATCGCCGCAAAATCATCCCGCGTCAAAACCGCCCCCGTAGGGTTATGCGGCGAGTTCAAGAAGATAACGCGCGTTTGCGGCGTGATCCGGTCTGCAATATCCTCGGCCCGTATCCGAAACCCGGCAGTGGCCAGCAACGGCACCGGCACCATTTTCGCCCCCGTGGCAGCAATCAACCCTTCATAGGTCGCATACATCGGGTCGCCCAATAGCACCTCATCGCCGGGACCAACCAACCCCATCAAAACCGCATAAAGCGTGGTCTGTGTGCCGGGAAAACACATGATCTGGTCAGGCGAAATCGTGCGCCCCCGCCGCGCCGAATAACGCGTGGCAAGCGCTGCCAGCAACCCCGGTTCGCCTTGCCCGTTGGAATAACCGGTGCGCCCCGCCAGCATCGCCTTGGCGGCAATCGCCATCAATTCAGGCGGTGTTGCCACATCCGGCTCGCCAATCGTTAATTCAATCACCTTGGCACCATCGGCTTTCATCGCCCGTGCCTTTGCATGCACCGCCCATTTCGCGCCGCCAAGCCCTGCAAGCCGCTCGGTTATTGCTGCATATCTCATTGCATAGCCCCTTCATTCGGCATCCCTGCCACCAAATCCAATCCCAAAATCGCGCTGACAGACCGCAGGCCAATCCGCTCCAACTCGCCCGGCGCAAAGGCATCGGGCAGCGCCGACCCTTCCAGCCACAACCCGTCAATCACCGCGTTGCAGGCAATCGCATCGGCCCGCAATTGCGCCGCATCCGCCTTGCGGGGCAGGGCGGCAATCAACCCCTGCAATAGGTCGCGGTAGTGTAAATAGCTCGCCTCATGCACCGCCCGCATCTCAGGGTCGGCCCGCATCTGGTGCAAAAACCCGGCCCAAAGCCCCATGGCTTGGGCATTCATCACTGGCGCGCGCAGGCTTGATGTCACAAACACCGCCAACCGCACCTGCGCCACGTCAGGCGCAGCCTCCGCCACGTCCACACTTGCCTGCGTCAGCGCGTCCATCACATCCGCATAGGCCGCGCGCATCAACGCTTCTTTGGTGCCAAAGTAATGTCGGATCAGCCCTGGCGTCACACCAGCCCGTTCCGCAATCGCGCGCACCGTGGCCATCTCTGGCCCGCCTTCTGAAATTAGCGCAATCGCCGCCGCAATCAGCGCCGCGCGGCGGGCGTCCTCAGTTTGGCGGCTAAATTTGCGGCGATCTCCGGTCATGGGCAGGCCTTTGGCAGTTTGATTAATTATACGCTTGCATAATTAACCTTTGGCGGGCTTACTGCAATGGAATAATGATGATGGCTCAATGACAGCACTGGCAAAACAGACCGACCTCCCCGGTCCCGAAGCGATCCGCCCCGAGGCGATCCGCATCGAGGGCCTTCACAAATCCTTTGGCAAGCTGGAGGTGCTGAAAGGCGTGGATCTGACCGCCCACCAAGGCGATGTTGTGGCGATCATCGGCGGGTCCGGCTCTGGCAAATCCACCATGCTGCGCTGCATCAACTTTCTGGAAACCCCCACATCGGGCCGGATCGTGATTGGTGGCGAGGAAGTGGCTCTGCGCCCCGACGGCCAACCCGCTAATCGCAAACAAATCGAACACTTGCGCCAAAGCCTTGGCATGGTCTTTCAACAGTTCAATCTGTGGAGCCACAAGACCGTGCTGGAAAACCTGATCGAGGTGCCGGTCCACGTCCTCGGCATCCCCAAGGCCCAAGCGATTGAGCGTGCCAGAACCCTGCTAGACCGTGTTGGACTGGCGGAAAAGGCCGATGTCTACCCCGCTTTCATGTCGGGCGGCCAACAACAACGCGCCGCCATAGCCCGCGCCCTCGCCATCGACCCCCGCGCCATGCTTTTTGACGAACCCACCTCCGCGCTTGACCCAGAATTGGTGGGCGAGGTGCTGGGCGTGATCCGCGACCTTGCCGCCGAAGGCCGCACCATGATCCTTGTGACGCATGAGATGAAATTCGCGCGAGAGGTGGCCAGCCACGTCATCTATCTGCACAATGGCAAGATAGAGGAAGAAGGCCCGCCCGAATCCCTCTTTGGCGATCCAAAATCTGAACGCCTACAACAGTTTCTACAAACCGTCGGATAGGGATATCCGGCATAACCAGATACCGGGAAAACCCGGAAAATCGTCTAACAACAAAGGGAACACCATGAAAAAGACACTTCTAACCACCATCGCCGCTCTCGCCCTTGGCACCGCCGCAATGGCCGAACCCGTAAAGGTTGGCATCGCGTCCGAGCCTTATCCACCGTTTGCATCGCCTGATGCCGCTGGCAACTGGGTCGGCTGGGAAGTCGACATGATTGGTGCCGTCTGTGCTGCCGCTGAACTTGAGTGCGTGATCACCCCCGTAGCATGGGATGGCATGATCCCATCGCTGGCCTCGGGCCAGATTGATGCAATCATGGCATCGATGTCGATCACCGCAGATCGCATGCAAACGATTGATTTCTCGAATAAATACTACAACACTCCGACAGTCGTTATCGCCGCCAAAGGTTCGGGTATCTTGCCTACCGACGAGGGTCTGGCGGGTAAAATCATCGGCGTTCAGGTGTCTACCGTGCATCAAGACTACGCCCAAACCCACTTTAAAAGCGCTCAAATCAAGCTCTATCAAACCCAGGATGAAGCGAACCAAGACCTGGTGGCCGGCCGCATTGATGCGACCCAAGCCGATAGCATCGCGCTTGATGACTTCCTGAAATCCGATACAGGCGCTTGCTGCGAAAACGTAGGCTCTGTGGCCGATGACAAGGATATCTTGGGCCTTGGTGTGGGCGTCGGCCTGCGCAAAGGCGATGATGCGTTGAAAGAAAAGTTCAACGCAGGCATCGCCAAAGTCATCGCCGATGGCACCTATGAAAAAGTGTCGGCACCTTACTTCGCCTCCTCGATCTACGGCGGCTGATACATGCTGGAAGCGCTCGTTGATGCGTTTCCAACCCTAGCCCTGCTGGCATACGAGCCGCCGGGCTGGGGTGCTAACCTCTTGCGTGGTCTGGTCAATTCGATCCAGATCGCGCTGGGGGCCTATGCGGTTGGGCTGATCATTGGCACCGCCGGCGCTTTTGGCAAACTCAACGGCGGCCCGGTTACCCGTGACCTTTTGGCGATTTACACCACCGTTGTGCGCGCCGTACCGGAGCTGGTGCTGATCCTCATTTTGTACTTTGCTGTCACCGATTTGGTGAACCAAGGCATGGTCGCCATGGGCTATGCCCGCGTTCAAATTTCGGGCGTGGCGGCGGGCATTGCCGTGCTGGGCGTCGTCCAAGGTGCCTATTCAACCGAGGTGATCCGTGGCGCAATCCTCGCCGTCCCCGCAGGCCAGCTTGAGGCCGCGCGCGCTATGGGCATGCCACCCTTGAAAACCGCATGGCGCATCACGCTGCCTTTGATGCTGTCCAACGCCATTCCGGGGCTGGCAAACCTGTGGCTTATCGCCACCAAAGACACCGCCCTTTTGGCCATCGTCGGATTTGCCGAGCTCACCCTGCAAACCCGGCAAGCCGCGTCATCAACCAAGGCGTTTCTTACGTTTTTCCTTGCGGCAGGCGTGCTTTACCTTCTCATCACCCTCGTGTCGGGCGTCATTTTCGGGCGCATTGAAAAATGGGCGCGGCGTGGCCAACGTGGCAGCGGGGCAGGGACATGACCGACGCCACGCTCGCGGGCGACCAGGCTCCGAAATTCTGGCAAACCCACCGCATCATCATGGCGGCTATCGCGGTGGCACTCGTTTTGCTCTGCGCCGTAACTCTGCGCTGGGATTGGTTGCCCAAATACCTGCCGTTGATCGGCGAAGGCATTTGGCGCACACTTTGGCTGCTCGCCGTCACCACGTTCTTTGGTTTTTTGCTCGCTATCCCCTTGGGCCTCGCCCAAGCCGCCGGCCCTTGGTATTTGGCCGCCCCTGCACGCGCGTTTTGCACCATCATCCGCGGCACGCCGCTGTTGCTGCAACTTTGGCTGCTCTACTACGGGCTCGGCTCATTGTTCCCGCAATTCCCCGCGATCCGCGAGTCTGAGCTTTGGCCCTATCTGCGCCAAGCTTGGCCCTACGCCGTCTTTGCCCTGACCATCAGCTTTGCAGGCTATGAAGGCGAGGTGATGCGCGGCGCGTTCAAAGGCGTCCCCGGCGGGCAGCTAGAGGCCGCGCGCGCTATGGGCATGCCCCGCCTGACCATCCTGCGGCGGATATGGCTGCCCCTCGCCATCCAGCGCGCCTTGCCAACCTTGGGGGGCGAAACCGTGTTGCAACTAAAAGCCACGCCACTGGTCGCCACCATCACCGTGGTTGATATTTACGCCGTGGCCAGCCGGGTGCGACAAGACACCTTCATCGTGTACGAGCCGCTCTTGTTGCTGGCCGTGGTTTATATGGTCATCACCGGGATAATTGTTCTGGCGTTCCGCTGGTTTGAAAAGCGCGTGCCAAGCAGGGTGGCGTAACAGGGATTACCGCCCAGCGACATCTTTGTGAATGATCACATCGGTTTGCGGATAGGCCAGCAAAATTGTCCGCCGCAGCCCCGCACCAATATCATGCGCCTCGCGCAAGGTCAGATCACCGTCCAACTCTATGTGCAAATGCACAAAAATCTTGCTGCCCGCCATCCGGGTTTTCAAATCATGGTGGCCTTGAACCCCCGGCCATTCGCGGGCCAGCGTGGCGATACCCTCAATCACTTCAGGGTCAGCCGCGCGGTCCATCAACGCGTCCCACGCACTGCCGCCAATTTTCAGCGCCCCAATCGCCAGCATCCCCGCGGCGGCCAATGCCATTACACTGTCAATCTGGATCAGACCAAAGCGGCTTGACGCCCAAAGCGACGCAATCGCCCCCAGATTGGGCAACAGGTCGCCCAAATAGTGCAGCCGGTCCGCCTTGACGACCTTATTCCCGGTGCGCTGCGCCACGCGGGTTTGCCAAACAATCAGCGCCAAGGTCAGTACAATCGACAACCCCATCGCAATAATCCCGCTGCCCTCCGCCGTCAGCCGTTCAGGCTGCGCCGTAATTAGCCGCCGCACCGCAGCCCACGTGATCACCCCCGCCGAAATCAAGATAAACAACGACTGCCCCAACGCCGCCAAATCCTCGGCAGAGTTGTGGCCAAACACATGGTCCTCATCGGGCGGGCGCGCGGCATAGAAAATCGCGGCAATCGCCCCAAGGCTAACCATCAGGTCCATCGCACTATCGGCCAATGACGCAGCAACCGAAAGCGCCCCGGTTTCCCCCAGCGCCCACAGCTTTAACATCACCAACAGCCCAGCCACAATCACCGAGGCCGCCCCCGCCGACAGATTAAGCCGTGTTGCCTCTGGAAGCGACATCTCTCACCTTTCTCACACCACCGACACGCCGTATTAGCCGCTAGTCAAAGCTCTCATCAGGGTCCACCCCCCACAAGCTGGACTTTTGCGCCCAGCCCTTTTCATCGGCAATGCTAATGCGGCACCACTCCGTGCGGCATTCCAACACCCGTGCAATCACCCCCGCCTCGGCCCGCAAAACCACGGCACCTTCGGGCAACGGCGTGGCGCGCAAATCCAGCATAGCGGCGGTAACCAACGCGGTCCGCGTCCCAGACAACAAGGAATAATGTACCCAACCGCCTGCACCCTCTGCGTCCTCAATCCGCCGCCAATTCTCATACTCGGCGGTAATCCGCAGCGGCATCCCCGCCCGGCTGAACACCCAGTCAATCCGATGCGTCAACCCCGGCCCGCGCCGCGCATTGCCCTCACTGGTTTTCAGCGAAACATAGCGCGGCAAGAGCAGATTGGTCACCTCACCCCGCACCACACCGTCGGCATCGACCTTATCTTGCGCCACCGCAGCACTTGGCCCAAAAGCCAGCAGCGCCATCACCATTATACTTGAAACCCGCATCACCCTGTCCGTCCTGCCAAAAGCCCACCGCAAACCGCAATGACCCGCCTTTGTTGCCCATCAATTGCGCGCCGGGGCTTGTACCTCGCCCCGCTTCCCGTCACCTTGCCACTAACGAACCTGATTTGAAAGTGAATCGAGGATTTTCATGCCTGCACCTCGCCTAAGTGTTGTTGTGACGCGACGCCTGCCCGAATCCGTCGAAACCCGGATGAAAGAGCTGTTCAACGTCGAACTCCGTGACCCCGATACCCGCATGACGCGCGAAGAACTGGCCGAGGCCATGCGCCGCGCCGATGTTCTGGTCCCCTGCGTCACCGATCAGATTGATGCAAATCTGCTGGCCGCCGCAGGCGATAAACTCAAACTCATCGCCAATTACGGCGCAGGCGTTGACCATATAGACGTGGCAAGCGCGCGCCAACGCGGCATCCTCGTGTCCAACACGCCGGGCGTGGTGACCGAAGATACCGCCGATATGACCCTCGCCCTCATCCTCGCCGTCACTCGCAAAATCCCGCAAGGGCTTGCGGAAATGCAAGCCGGTAAATGGCAAGGCTGGGCGCCGATGGCCCATTTGGGCGGACGCATCGGTGGCCGCCGTCTGGGTATTTTGGGCATGGGCCGGATCGGCCAAGCCGTCGCCCGCCGCGCCACAGCCTTTGGCATGCAAATCCACTACCACAACCGCAAACGCCTGCGCCCCGAACAAGAGGCCGAATTTGACGCGACCTATTGGGAAAGCCTCGACCAGATGGTCAGCCGGATGGATATCATCTCCATCAACTGCCCGCACACGCCCTCGACCTTCCACCTGATGAACGCGCGCCGCCTGAAACTCCTGAAACCATCAGCCGTGATCGTGAACACCTCGCGTGGCGAAGTGATAGACGAAAACGCCCTGACCCGCGGCCTGCGCGCGGGCGAAATCGCAGGCGCAGGCCTTGATGTGTTTGAGCACGGCCACGAGGTAAACCCCCGCCTGCGCGAACTGCCCAACGTGGTGCTGCTGCCTCATATGGGCTCCGCCACGGTCGAAGGGCGCACGGAAATGGGCGAGAAAGTCATTATAAATATCAAGACCTTCGCCGATGGGCATAGACCACCAGATCAAGTTGTGCCGGGGATGCTGTAAGGGCGGCTTTGGCACGAAGCGGGCCTTGTCGCATTGTGCAGCGAACGGCAGGTTCGAGCTGTGGTTTCAAAGGGTCGGCGCAACACTTTAATCTTTTTGGAAAGATGGAGCGTTTATCATGAAGTATCGCACGCGGACGTTTTATACGGACAAACAGAAGTCCGAGATGTGGGATCGGTGGCAACGCGGCGATTCAATGCGCTCGATTGGCCGTCACTTCAATCGTGCGTCGTCGTCG